>Ga0265293_10001128_pt1 | contig 60088 bp, 52 predicted proteins | sample Munlanlewell138R_FD_192505 | JGI IMG/M metagenome (GOLD analysis project Ga0265293, IMG submission 192505) | Leachate microbial communities from a municipal landfill in Southern Ontario, Canada - Leachate well 138R | ecosystem: Engineered > Solid waste > Landfill > Unclassified | place: Canada...
GCCTCGGATCACGAGCTGCACGGCGTCGGCTTTGAACTCGTCAGTGAACTGACGGCGGGGCTTCTTGATGGTCATGTCGTAATTCGTCTTCCTGGTAACGACTGTCTACACCAAGTGTCACACCCCAGTTGCGCGGCGCGAGTGCGAGTGTCGATTCGAGCATATATTCGAGAATGGCGGAGGGGGTGGGGTGGCTACCGCAGCTACCGCCTCTACTGCGTCTTAGTCATCTCCGCGTACCGCTCAAAGAGGAGCTGTAGGCGCTCCTCGTTCGACCTGAGCGGCGACGTGGCGCCGAACGCTCGGTCCACAACTTTGTCGAGGGCAGCGTGAGCTTTTAGAAGCGCCGGATCAATCGCAAGCGGGTTGTAGTGCTCGGCGAGGCTTCGATCCGGGTGGAGCTCCCGTGCAGCGAGGACGCCCTGCCCGGCATCGATGATCTGCTGGCGGAGGGCATCCGGGACTTCAGGGAGGGGGAGGTTGTTCCAGACAAGTGTGTTGGACAGTCGTAAGTCTGACTTCAAACGCCCGCCGATGGTTTGAATCCACGTCACAAACATTGAGCTACTGAGAACTGCGAACGCGAAACCGTCGGGATCTTCTGCTGTGAAGTTTGCGTCGCCAGCGACAACGTTGGCGTCAAAGTGTGCAACTGTCGTGAAAATTCTGGTTCCAGAAAAGTGTCGAGGCGCAACTACGTGAGGTAACTCTTTGTGCCCCCGTTGCCCGAAAAGGTGGGGTGTATCCGCCATCTGTCTAGTTGACTCAGCTCTGGAGTCTTCACGGAACTTTCGCACTGATTCGAGCCGCTCTCGGAGCAGTTTAGACTTCGCGAGATCACTGGGTTCCAATTCCGTCATCCACAGGCACCAGCGATCCACTCCATGGATGAGCTCCTTCGCGCCGATGAACTTCCGTAAGTACTTCGCAGCGACCGGGTCTGCGGCAAAGGCCACATATTCATCGACCTCTACGAGAAGCCCTCCGCCATCACGTGCCATATTCCCGAACACAAGTGGCGGCAGCATCGGGCTCAAAATATCGCGCCGCTGCTCCACGAACACCACAGGCCCGTCGATCAGGTATCCATTGATCTGGCTCTCTACCGGTACCTCTGTTGGTGCGCCTCTAAGGTCGCCATACGTGAATAGTTTTGCGGGCGTTTTCGGGGTTCGATCGAACCCCGTGATCACGCAGTGCACGGCGGCTGCTCCTGCGGCCTCACTGGTCCACGCGAATGTTTGGTGCGCGAACCGGATACGCCAGCCCGCCTCGAAGATGGGACGGAACAAGGCGGGTACGGGCTCGCCCTGCGCGATCGAGTTTGTGGAGACGAAAGCGAAGCGTGCGCCAGGGTAATCAGCGAGATAGTCGATCGCTTTCTTAAACCATCCTGTCACGTAGTCGAGGCGCCCAATGTCTTTGCGCCCCCAGACTTCCCGCAGCTCGTCTGCCTGTTCAGGTGTGCGGGTCGCGTGGCCGAGGAATGGCGGGTTTCCGGCGACGTATGTGGAGTTTGACGGGGTGAGCGCGTCGTTCCAATCAGCGGTGAGCGCGTTCCCCACATGGATGATCCGTACCGTGTCGAGGGGGAGTGTATCCGGTGCCTTCCCAAGCGCGGACTCCATCAGCATGTTTGCCTGATGGTCCACCAGGCGCAGCGCTGTCCGGGTGATCTGCGCCGGCCATTCCTCAATTTCGATGCCGGCGACGTGTTCAAGTTTCACGGCGAGGTCGTCGCGGTCAAAGTAGAGGGTCGGGATTGAGCCGGTGTCGCCGAGGGCTTGCAGCCGGAGCAAGATGTTGAGCTCCAGCTGTCGGAGCTCGCGGTAGGCGACGATCAAGAAGTTTCCGGACCCGCATGCAGGGTCGAGCACGCGAATCTCTGCAAGCTCAGCGCGGAGCCGCTTTAACCCCTTCACGTCATGCTGGACGGCCTCGAAGCGGTCCTGCAGCTCATCGAGGAAGAGCGGGCCGAGGGTTTTCATGATGTTGGTCTCGGTCGTGTAGTGCTCGCCGAGGCTCCGGCGTGCTTCCGGCGATTTCACCGCCTGGAAAAGGGAACCGAAGATTGCGGGCGAGATTTCCCGCCAGTCAAAAGCGCACGCGCGCAGGAGGAGATCGCGCACTTTCCGGTCAAAGTAGGGGATCGATAGCGGCTCCGAGAAAATGCCACCATTGACGTACGGGAACCTTGCCGCGATGCCGTCCAGGGAGGCTGGGCGGCTTTCGATCGGCCGGTTCATTACCTGGTACAGCATCACTAGCTGTGCGCCGAGGTCGGAGCCGTCCGTACTGGTGCGTGTCTCAATGTACTCCGTGAAAATGTCGCGCTCCCACACACCGGAATCATCGGCGTAGAGCGCGAAAAGCGTGCGGACCATGAAGATGCCCGCCTCGTGGTCGTCGTAGCCGGAATGTTCGAGCGCCTCATACAGCTCCGCCATCAACCGCGCCGCTTTGACGGACGCTGCTTCCTGCTCTCTTGAGCCGAAGCTTCTGGTTTGGTAGCCGGCGAGGAAAACGAGAGCGCCGGCGTGGCGCGGGAGCTCTTCCAGAGCGAATTCGGTGACGCCGTCGGTGCCTTTTGCGAGCACGTCCAGCAGGCGGAACCGCTTAAAATCACTGGTCAGCACGTACCTTGGCTGCTCGGTGTCGGTGAGGCTCTCCATATAGTCGAGTGCCTGAATCTCCGCAAGCCCGAGGTTCTTGCCTGCTGATTTCATCTCGATGAGGAGCTGCCCGGGCACGAGGGCGTCGATGTAACCCTGCCCGCCCGTGGAGATGCGTTGTGCGCGCTTCTCGTAGAACGCCGCCCGCGTCTCCGTGAGTCCGTACACCTGCAACAGGTCCCGCACGAAGCTTTGTGCGTCCTGGCGTTCATCACCGGCGGCGTCCCGCCAGTCGATGACGAACTGCGCAGCACGGGTGCGGATCTCATTGAGGGAGAGGGGCTTCGTCACAGCTCCATCATGCCTTAACCTAAGGCACCGGCTCCTGCGGTTGTCATACGTGCTCAATACCGGGCCGCAGTAACCTTGTCACTGCTACCGGAAACCTCAGCGGCATGCAACGCTGGGCCTGCTGCAGCTTTGGGTTCATAGCAGAATCTCCAAGGCTTGCTGGAGCGCGGGGCGCGCCTTCGGGAACTCCTCGGCCATCGTGAGCAGCGAACCGGGGATGTTGCCGCGCCCGTGCAACCACTGCTTGAGTGCGCCGAGAGCGAGGTCGCTACCCCACGCGTGACGCAGACGGAAGAGATCGATGAGGGTCCGCTCAGCTGAGTATAGACCGATGAATGATCCGTCCGGCAGCGCATGGTCGGTGCGCCCGATCCTGAACGTGTCGGCATCGAAACGGTGCCAGGCGATGGGCGCATGGTGAACGGTGACCGGCTGCATGCCGCGCGGGATTGCGATGTCGCTCCGGGTGGGGATCTCGTCGGTCAGTTCGTGCAGCGACAGCGCTGACAAGAGACACAGTGTGGCGTCAGCTCTTTTGGCTGCAATGGCGATCCACGCTGCCGTTGTGTCGTCCGTAAGCCTTGATCTGAGGAATAGCCCAGGGGCAATGCGCTCGAAGTCGCCGGACTCGATCAATCGGTCGAGGCTATACCGGGTGAGGCCCAGTGTGGCCAGGTCGTCGTATCCGAGCAGATCAGGCAGTGTCGAGATGTCCAACACCACTCCTATTCAACGGAATCTGTTACAGGTCGAGTATACCTGTGATGGTTTCTGCCGAATGGTGCCTGGCGCGAGTTGGTGACCAGATTGCTGACTGATACCTACGATGTACCGAGATTCCGCATCCGATACGTGGACTGGCACTCTCCGAAACGGCTACTCGCCAACTGAACAGGAGCGCTCGGAGTTGAAGCCGAGCTCTGGTGCGAGCGAAGAGGAAGCGTAGAATGGAGCCATTCGTCCGGTAGTCGGAGGTGAGCAAATGAAACGCAAGAACGTCACTCGGGAGGCGCTTCGCCGTGCCACCATGCGCTCGACAAGGGCTTCTGCTGCGCTGGAGAACCGTGCGGTTCCTGTCGACAGAGTGCGCTCCGCACGAGTCGAACGATTTCTTGCTGAACGCAAACAGCGAGCCTGATGCTGATTGAGCCGGGCTACGGTGAAACTCCGCTCGACCCGGACGAGGCCGCTGCTCTCACACCTCAGGCTCGTGCGACGTTTGGGAACGATCCGACGAAGTTCGATCTGTACGAGGTGGAGCAAGAAATCAGCAACGAGGTCGGCCTTGCACTATTCGCTGATGTCGTGGCGGGGTAGCTCACCGTCGATGATTTCCTCACAGATTCGTTCCTACGTGAACTGCACTACAAACTCTACGGTGACCTGTGGACATGGGCCGGGCGGTATCGCACCCGAGATCTCAACATCGGTGTAGCCCCGCAACAGATCGCCGTTGAGCTCCGTAGCTCGCTCGATACCATTCGGTACCGGTGGGAGCACACCGACGACTGGACGCCACGCGAACTCGGCATTGCAGCTCACGCAGAGACCGTGCGTATCCACAGCTTCGTCGACGGCAATGGGCGCTCCACGCGCCTGCTAGCGGACCTCGTCTTCTTCGCCGCCCAAGACACGGAATCAGTAGCCGAGGTATACGACTGGGCTGTTGAGAAAGCTCGGTACATCGCGCTGCTGCGCGAATACGACGTGACTCGGGAGCCCAAACCGCTCGCTGCATTCGTGCCAGTCGAAGAGCTCATCGATGAAGGAACCTAGCCTTGCGGCAACGCAAGTAGCAGCGGGTGAATGCACGGTCGCAGCAGCAAGGCTGGTCGCCCAAGTAGCGGCTGACAGCCAGACCCGCTGTCGCGGCGGCTCTACAGTTCCGGCCGGATCTCACCCGGCTGGGGTGCGCAAGATCTTCTCCATTGCGCGGCCCCGTGCGAGTTCGTCAACGAGTTTGTCGAGGTAGCGGATCTCTCGCATCAGCGGATCCTCGATCTCCTCGATACGAACCCCGCAAATAACACCCTTGATCTGCGCCCGCTCGACATTGAGGTTTGGCGCCTCCGCGAAGAGCTCCTCGAGATTCGTCGTCGCATCAGGTGTAGTCAACGCGTCGAGCTCCTCCTGCGAGTAGCCCGTCAACCAGCGAATCACCTCGTCCAGCTCGGCAACAGAACGACCCTTGCGCTCAACCTTGTGCACGTAATTCGGGTACAAATCCTTGAACGCGAGCTTATAGATGCGATGCCCAGCCATACGAACAGCCTACGTCCGCTGCCGCCACAAATCGCTCTCTCCTCGGATACGATACGAGCATCAGCGCGAAACCCCGCACGGGTTCGCCGACACGATGCTCACGCGAGGAGGCGAAGATGCGCACCGCAAAGGCGCCGTGGAACGCATGGAGCGAAGCCACCGCAGACGAAGAACCACCCTTTGCGGTGCTCGACCGCGCGGCCCTCCACGCGAACGCCGAAGACCTCGTTCGTCGCGCGGCCGGCACCCCCATCCGGCTCGCAACCAAATCGTTACGGGTCCGGCCCGTCATCGAAGAGCTCCTGCAAACACCCGGATTCACGGGCGCCCTCGCCTTTACCCTCCCCGAAGCGCTCTGGCTGTCACCCACCTGCAGCGACATCGTCGTCGGCTACCCGACCACCGACCGCGCCGCCATCCGGGCACTCGCCGCCGACGAACACGCGATTCAAAACATCACCCTCATGGTCGACAGCGTCGCCCACCTCGACCTCATCGACTCCATCGTCGCCCCCAACCACCGACTACCGATCCGAGTCTGCCTCGAACTCGACGCCTCATGGCAGGGCCCGCCACCCCTCGGCCGGCTCGGCGTGCTGCGCTCGCCGCAGCGCACCCCCGAACAACTGCGATCCCTCGCCGAAGCCCTGCAGAGGCGCGCCGGGTTCACCCTCGTCGGAGTCATGGCCTACGAAGCCCAGATCGCGGGCGTCGCCGACAACGTGCCGCACCGGCGAGCGATGAACGCACTCATCTCCTGGGTGAAGCGACGCTCACGAGCCGAGATCGCCGAACGACGCGCCGCAGCGGTTGCCGCCGTTGAACAGGTCGCCCCGCTCGAATTCGTCAACGGTGGCGGCACCGGGTCCATCGAGAGCACCGCGGCCGACCCATCCGTGACCGAGATCGCCGCTGGCAGCGGGCTGTTCGCCGGCCACTACTTCGACTCGTACGCGACCTTCTCGCAGCGCCCCGCGACCGGGTTTGCCCTGAGTGTCGTGCGCCGCCCCCGCCGCGACTGCGTCACGGTGCTCGGCGGCGGTTGGGTCGCCTCCGGCCCACCCGGACGCGACCGCCTGCCGAGCGTCGAGCACCCGCGAGGGCTCCGCATGGTGCCGCGCGAAATGGCCGGTGAAGTCCAAACACCACTGAAGGGCCGCGCCACACGCAGGCTGGCGCTCGGCGACCGGGTGTGGTTTCGGCACGCCAAATCAGGCGAGCTGAGCGAGCGCGTGAACGAGTTCGTCGTGATCGACGGCGGCGAAATCGTCGACCGCGTGCCGACCTACCGCGGCGAGGGGAAGGCGTTCCTGTGACCCGGGCCTGGCGCAACTGGGGCCGAACCGTTCGTGCGCGGCCCACCTCGGTCGTCGCACCGTGCTCGGTGGCCGAGGTACAACGCATTGTGCGCGCCGCCGTCGAAACTGGTCGACGGGTGAAGCCCGTCGGTGCCGGTCATAGCTTCACTGCCATCGCGGCGCCCGACGACATCCTGATGAACCTCGACGGACTGAGCGGGCTCATCCGCATCGACCGAGAGACCCGCGCGGTCACCCTCGGGGCGGGCACGAGGCTGAACGCGATCCCTGCGCTCCTCGCGCCCCACGGGCTCGCCATGGAAAACCTCGGCGACATCGACCGGCAGTCGATCGCCGGCGCCATCTCCACCGGCACCCACGGCACCGGGGCCGCATTTCGAGGGATCGCGGCGCAGGTCATCGGTGCGGTCCTCGTCACCGGACAAGGAGACCTGCTGCAGGTAGACGCCGACCACCACCCGGAGCTGCTACCCGCGGTCGCGTTGGGGCTCGGCGCGCTCGGCATTCTCGTCGAGGTCACCCTGCGCTGCGTCGACGCGTTCGACCTCCACGCCGTCGAACGCACCGAACCGCTCGCGGCGGTGCTCGCGTCACTCGAGGAGCGGGTGGCCGCAGCCGACCACTTCGAGTACTACTGGTTTCCGCACACCAAACTTGCGCTCACCAAGACCAACACGCGGGTCGCGGCGGGCGTGCGGCGCGCGCCGATCCCGCCCGTGCGCCGGTGGGTCGACGAGATCCTCATGGCGAACGGCGTGTTCGGCGCCACGTGCGCTCTCGGAAAGCTCGCGCCACCCGCCGTGCCGACCATCAACCGGGTCGCCGCGCGGCTCGCGGGGGAGCGCACCTTCTCCGACCCCTCAGCGCGAGTCTTCGCGACCCGGCGCAACGTGCGCTTCACCGAGATGGAATACGCGATCCCCTCAGAGCACGTGCTCGACGCATTCAACGACGTGCGGTCCGCGATCGACCGGGCGGGAGCGCGCATCTCGTTCCCCATCGAGGTGCGCTTCGCCGCAGCCGACGACCTGTGGATGTCCACGGCGCACGGCCGCACAACCGCGTACATCGCCGTGCACCGGGCGAGCGGCGAAAACCCGAAACCGTACTTCCGCGCCGTCGAGCAGATTATGCGCGGCTACGCCGGGCGACCCCACTGGGGCAAAATCCACTGGCGAGACGCCGCCGATCTTGCCGAGCTCTACCCCCGCTTCAGGGAGTTCACGGCGCTGCGCGCCAGGCTCGACCCGGGCGAGGTGTTCATGAACGGGCACCTCCGCCGCGTTCTCGGGTCCTGACCACCGAAAACCCGAAGGCTGCGCCCGCGATCCCTTGCTGCAAGTATGGGAGGTGTGACAAACGACAACAGAGCAGGTTCAGGGAAGGCGGAAACGACTCCGCAGGCGGCACGCTCGGGTACGAAGGCGGCGGGCGTAGCTCGGAGTCTCGCCCGCGGTTGGAAGGGCCTCGCCCCGAAGGGGGTGCCGCCGCGAGGGATCCACCCGGCGCTCATCCCCGGGGTCGGCGTCGAGCAGACGGGCCGCGTCTACCGCACCGACTGGCTGGTGTTCGGTATCGCCGCAGCCTTCACGATCGGGTTCATCGCGTGGGGCGTGCTCGGAGGCGACAGCCTCTATGACACAACGCAGACGGTGCTCGACTGGATAATCGAATACGCGGGTGTGTTCTTCACCACCGTGGCCACCGCGATCCTCCTGTTCATGATCTTCCTCGGCGTGAGCCGGTACGGGCGCATCCGACTCGGCCGCGACGACGAAGAACCCGAGTTCTCGATGTTCTCGTGGATCTCGATGCTGTTCGCCGCCGGCATGGGGATCGGGCTCGTGTTCTGGGGTGCAGCCGAACCGCTCACCTTCTTCGAAAACCCGCCGCCCGGCACGGTCGAGGGCGGCACGCTCGAAGCGATGGAGACCGCGCAGGCGCAGGTGCTCTACCACTGGGGCCCGCAGGCCTGGTCGTTCTACGCGCTCGTGGGGGTCGCGATCGCCTACGGGTCGTTCCGGCGCGGTCGCACCCCGCTGATTTCCTCGGTGTTTGCGCCCTTCCTCGGCGAACGCAAAACAACCGGCCCCATCGGTAAGACGATCGATATCTTCTCGATCCTCGTCACCCTGTTCGGTACGGCGGCTTCCCTCGGTCTCGGTGCGCTCCAGATCGGGCACGGCGTCGAACTCATCTCCGGCGCCGGTGAGCTCGGCAACGGGATACTCATCGCAGTGATCGCGGTGCTCACGGCCTGCTTCATCGCATCGGCCGCATCGGGCGTTTCGCGAGGGATCCAAGTCCTCTCGAACATCAACTCCGTCGCCGCGATTGTGCTGTCGTTCTTCGTGTTCTTCGTGGGGCCGACACTGCTGATCCTGAACGTGATTCCGATGACCGTGTTCGGGTTCATCGGTGACCTGCCCGAGATGATGGGCCGCTCGGCCGCGCAGGGCGAGATGACGCAGCAGTTTCTCGCGGGCTGGACGATCTTCTACTGGGCGTGGTGGATCTCCTGGTCGCCGTTCGTCGGCATGTTCATCGCCAAGATCTCGCGCGGCCGCACCGTGCGACAGTTCGTGCTCGTCGTGGTGCTGGTGCCCTCGGTCATCTCCCTCGTGTGGTTCGCGATCTACGGTTCGACGGCGATCCACCAGCAGATGAACGGCGCTGAGCTACCGACCTCTCCGCCCGAGAACGTGCTGTTTGGTGTGCTGGAGAACCTCCCGCTCGCCGGTATCACGCAGGTGGCACTCATTTTCCTCATCGCGATCTTCTTCATCACCGGCGCCGACTCGGCCTCGCTCGTGATGGGCACGATGTCGCAGCAGGGCCGCCCGACCCCGAAACGGTGGGTGACCATCACCTGGGGAACCCTCGTCGGCGTCATCGCGGCCGTGCTGCTCGTCGCAGGTGAGGCGGGTAGCGGGCTGCGGGCGCTGCAGAACGCGACGATTATCGCGGCACTGCCGTTCGCGATCATCCTGGTGCTGATGATGGTGGCACTCATGCGAGACCTCACCCGAGACCCGCTGATTCTGCGCGACCAGTACGCGCGCCAGGCGCTGCGGCACAGCGTGCGCACGGGCCTCAAAGAATATGGCGATGACTTCGCGCTCGTGCCGGAGGAGTACGATCACTCGAACGACGGTTACCCGTGGGGCGACGACTCGACCGACGACTCGCTCGTCGAGGTGTTTGAGACCGCGGAGCATCCGGTGGTCGAGCAAGAAGCGAGCACGGCAGCGCAAACGGCAAAGCAGGAAGAGCCGGCACAGCCGGAAGAATCGGGCAAGAAGGAGTGACATGAGCCTGTTCATGGATAAGGCACAACCAGAGGTTTGGGCAGATGCGGAGCGCTTCTCGGCATCCGTGCGGGAGGGGGCGCTCGCGCGGGGGCTCACGGATGAAGAAGCCGAGCTCATCAAGGTGCGCGCCTCGCAGCTGAACGGCTGCGCGTTCTGTCTGGATCTGCACGCGCGCCAGGCGCGTCAGGCCGGCGTGACCCAGCAGTGGCTCGACCTGCTTCCCGCATGGCGCGAGACCGGTTTCTACAGTGAGCGCGAACGGGCGGTGCTCGCGGTCGCGGAGGCGGCGACCGTGCTGCCACTGACCGAGGAATCGCGGGCCGACCTCTTCGCGGCGCGCACGGTGCTCGGTGACGAAGCGTTCGCCGCGGCCGAATGGGTTGCCGCCGCGATCAACCTCTTCAACCGGATCTCGATCCTCAGCGAACACCCGGTGCGGCCGCGCGGGGCCGACGGTCGCCGCACAAGCTGAGCCGATCCCTTCCAGCGATGGGATAGCTTTTCACTATGGTTCGGGACGGGACGGGGGCCGCGCGCGGCATCACCCTGCAGCAGCTGAGATACTTTGTTGAGGTCGCGGCTGAGGGATCGATCAGCGCGGCCGCCGACCTGCTCTACGTGTCGCAGCCGACCCTGTCTGCGGCGCTGAAGGATCTCGAGAGCCGGGTGGGCCGCACCCTGTTCACGCGTTCGGCCCGCGGCGTGACACTTACCGAGGACGGTGCCGAGTTTCTCGGGTACGCGCGCCAGGTCACCGAGCAGGCTGAACTGCTCGAGCAGCGCTATCTCGGGCGCCCGCCCTCACGCCGGCTCCTCGGCGTCTCCACCCAGCACTACTCCTTCGTTGTCGACGCCTTCGCGCGCATGGTGAAGGCGACCGACGCGACGGAGTACGCGTTCAGCCTGCGTGAGACCCGCACGTGGGACATCATCGAGGACGTGCGCACGCTGCGCAGCGAACTCGGCGTGCTCTATCGGAACGACTTCAATCGCAACGTCATCGACAAGTTGCTCCGAGATTCCGGCCTCGTCTTCACACCCCTCTTCCTCGCCACCCCGCACATCTTCATCGCGCGGTCGAATCCGCTCGCCGAGCGATCGCGGGTCACCCTTGACGATCTCGAAGAGCTGCCCCGGCTCACGTTCGATCAGGGCACCAACAACTCGTTCTACTTCGCCGAAGAGATCCTCTCCACCCGCTCGTCGAAGCAGGATATTCGGGTGAGCGACCGCGCGACCATCTTCAACCTCATGATCAGCCTCGGCGGATACACGATCTCCACCGGCATCATCTCCGACGACCTCGACCCGTCGATCATCGCGGTGCCGCTCGACGTCGATGAGCGCATCGAGATCGGCTGGATCGGCCACTCCTCCGTCTCACTCACGGCCCAAGCGCAACGTTTCGTAACAGAGATGCGCGACGTGGTTGCCGGTTTTGGCGTCGAACTCCTTACGTAGACTGGGATATAGGAAATGCCTTTGGCTGCACATCGCAGATGCCGATGGGGCTATGGCTGAGGGATCTGCATACACTGAGTGCGCAGTACCGAGCACGCTTGCTCAGTGTGCAGAGGCGGGCCCCGATCCCGCCATCCGATTCCAGACATTTGAGGCATCATCATCATGACGAACGACTGTGCGTTCAGCATCAGCACGACTCGCTTCGACGAGGATTACACCCCGTCGGCGAGCTCGCGGACAACGACGAACTTTGCGAACCTCGCCCGCGGCGAGAACCGCCAGCAGAACCTGCGCAACGCGATGATGATGATCAACAACCGGTGCAACGATCTCGTGCACTGGGATAACCCCACGAGGGATCGGTACCGGGTCGAACTCGACATCGTCACCGTCGACCTGCACATCCCTGCCGCGGGGGAGGGGAGCGCGTTCCCGCTGATCGAGGTGCTCGACGTGCAGATCCTCGACACCCAAACCGGGGAGCGTACGGCGGGGATCACGGGCAACAACTTCTCGTCGTACATTCGCGACTATGACTTCAGCGTGCTGCTTCCGAAGCACGCCGCGAGCGGCGCCGACACGGCTGCACCGGCGGGCTTCGGCGAGCTGCACGGCAAGATCTTCAAGAAGTTCGTCGACTCGGTGGAATACCGGGCCCGCTTCCCGCAGGATCCCGTCATCTGCATCAGCGTCTCGACCTCTCGCACGTACCGTCGACTCGTGAACGAGCACCCGATCCTCGGCGTCGAATACGAGCAGGACGACTTCTCCAGAACCGACGACTACTTCGCGCAGATGGGGCTGAAGGTCCGCTACTTCATGCCCCCGGGCGCTGCGGCACCCCTGGCGTTCTACCACCGTGGCGACCTGCTCAACGACTACTCACCGCTCGCGCTCGCCGCGACCATCGGCACGATGGAGTCGTTCCAGAAGATCTACCGCCCGGAGATCTACAACGCGAACACCGCGGCAGCGGAGGTGTTCCGGCCGAGCCTCGAACATCAGGACTACTCGCCCACTCAGGTCGAGTACGATCGCGTCGAGCGCAGCCAGCTGGCGACCACGCAGGGCAAGTACACCGAGGAGTACCTGATGGCGCCGTACGGCTCCGTCTTGGAACACTGGGTCGCCGAGCCCGCCCTCGTCTGACCACGCGAAACGTGAGGAACCATCGATGACGACACTCCTGCCCACCTCGATCGTGGGAAGCCTGCCGAAGCCCTCCTGGCTCTCGGAACCGGAGAAGCTCTGGTCGCCCTGGAAGCTGAATGGTGAGGAACTGCGCGAAGGCAAGCTCGACGCGCTCGCACTCGCAGCGGACGAGCAACGCCGCGCAGGCCTCAACATCATCAGCGACGGCGAGCAGACCCGCCAACACTTCGTCACCACCTTCATCGAGCACCTGAGAGGTGTCGACTTCGAACGACGCGAGACGGTGCGCATCCGCAACCGCTACGACGCGAACGTCCCGACCGTGGTCGGCGCGGTCAGCCTTGACGGTTCGGTGTTCGCGGACGACGCGAAACGGCTGCGATCCCTCACGGACCAACCGATCAAGTGGGCGCTGCCCGGCCCCATGACGATGATCGACACGCTCTACGACGACCACTACCGCAGCCGCGAACGGCTCGCGTGGGAGTTCGCGACGATCCTCAACCAGGAGGCGAAAGCGCTGGAAGCGGCAGGCGTCGACATCATCCAGTTCGACGAGCCCGCGTTCAACGTGTTCTTCGACGAGATGCGGGAGTGGGGAGTTGCCGCGCTCGAGCGTGCCACCGTGGGGCTGCGGTGCGAAACGGCCGTGCACATTTGCTACGGGTACGGGATCAAGGCCAACACCGACTGGAAGGCGACGCTCGGGTCGGAGTGGCGCCAGTACGAGGAATCCTTCCCGCTGCTGCAGCAGTCCACCCTCGACATCGTCTCCCTCGAGTGCCACAACTCCCGCGTGCCCGTCGACCTCATTGGATTACTGCGCGGCAAGAAGGTCATGCTCGGCGCCATCGACGTCGCGAATGAGACGATCGAAACTCCCGAGGAGGTGGCAGCCACCCTGCGCAGCGCGCTCCCGTTCGTTGACGCGGGTCTGCTCATTCCAAGCACCAACTGTGGAATGGCGCCGCTCGCGCGCACGGTTGCCCGAGACAAGATGATCGCCCTTGCGGCCGGGGCGGAGATCGTGCGCGCCGAACTCTCCTGAATCCTTCATCCGACCCCCTTCCCTTGAGGCGCGACGGTGGCTACCGTTACGCACATGAGGAAGAGCAGCGTTGAGAGCACCGGACGGGTGCGGTAACCATGTGCGCCTCCTACGGGCTGGGCGGGTTCGGTCGCGTGATCCCTCTTCCGGGAGATCTCGAACCGTTGAGCGAGCCCGCGTCGCTGCGGCTGCTCGACGAATGGATGGAACAGAGTTCTGGCTCCGCGAAGATCACGGGGCGTATCGCGCGCAACCTGAACCCGATCATTCGCGCCGGCGAAGACGGCCGAGAACTCGTGATGGCATGGTGGTGGCTCTGGCCCGACGCGCGCGGCCCCGCGAAGTTCACGGCGTTCAACGCACGAGACGACAAGCTGATCACCTCCTGGCGGCAGGCGTTCGCGACGCGAGCGCTTCTCCCTGCGACGTGGTACGTTGAGAAAAAGGGCCGGTTCCACCTTCCTGACCACGAAATGTTCGGCATCGCCGCCGTGACGAACACGGTGGTGCTCGAAGACGGGAGCCGGCTGCTCTCGTATTCGATGGTGACGCGAGACGCTCCCGAGGGGAGCGAGGCGGACGAGTACTGGTATCGCATGCCACTCATTCTTCCGAGGCACCTGCACGACGAGTGGCTCGACCAGGGTCGACCCGGCGACCGCTCACTCGTCGAGCGCGCGCAGGCCGAGAGCGAAGAGATCTCGCGGGCAGTCACGACCTCCGGAAAGAAGGCCCCGCCGCCCGCCTTTCAGTAGCGGAAGACTCGAGAGGCGCCACCCTCAAAAAGTTTCACCTGAAAGTTTGATAGACTGTGGAAGTCTGCTTTTCCGTGTGGAAAGCGGTTCTTCGGTTGTAACCCCCGAGGTGCAGAACGTCTGCCTCGGGTGCGGTCGCAACGTCGATAGCAGACATCGCGCGACGGTTGAGCGTACACAAAGGTGCCCTCCCGTGGATTTCGCGCGACGAAAAGATGAATACAGATTGAGGCCCGAAGGCCGGAGAGGAACGCTTGCGTACACGCGTAGCAATCATCGGAGCAGGACCCAGCGGCATGGCGCAGCTGCGAGCATTCAAATCGGCAGAGAAGGCCGGCGCTGAAATTCCCGAAATCGTCTGCTACGAGAAACAGGACGACTGGGGCGGCCAGTGGAACTACACCTGGCGAAGCGGAACAGATCAGTACGGCGAAAACGTCCACTCCAGCATGTACCGCAACCTGTGGTCGAACGGCCCGAAGGAGGCCCTGGAGTTCGCCGAGTACACCTTCGACGAGCACTTCGGCCGGCCCGTTTCCTCCTACCCGCCGCGCGAGGTGCTCTGGGACTACATTAACGGCCGCGTCGAGCAGAGCGGCGTGCGCGACTACGTGCAGTTCTCGACCGCGGTCCGGTGGGTCGACTACGACGAGAAGACCGAAACTTTCACCGTGACCGTCGAGAACCTGAAGACCGGTGAAACCTCGTCGAGCGTGTTCGACTACGTCGTGGTCGGCTCCGGCCACTTCACCGCACCGAACGTGCCCGACTTCGAGGGCATCAACTCGTTCCCCGGCACGCTCATGCACGCGCACGACTTCCGTGGCGCCGAGGGCCTCGCCGACAAGGACATCCTGCTCATCGGCTCGAGCTATTCCGCCGAGGACATCGGCGTGCAAGCCTACAAGATGGGCGCCCGCTCCATCACCTTCAGCTACCGCACCCAGCCCATGGGCTTCGACTGGCCGGAGGGCATGGAAGAGCTGCCACTCGTGGAACGGTTCGAGGGATCCGTCGCGCACTTTTCGAATGGCACCTCGCGCAAGTTCGACGCCGTCATCCTGTGCACCGGCTACCTGCACCACACCCCGTTCCTTCCTTCGGAGTTCTCGATTCACTCCCCGAACTGCGTGTACCCCGAGGGGCTCTACCGTGGTGTCGTGCGCGAGGGCAGTGACCGCCTCTTCCACCTCGGTGCGCAGGACCAGTGGTACACGTTTAACATGTTCGACGCGCAGGCGTGGTACGTGCGCGACGTGATCCTCGGCCGCACCGAACTACCGAGCGCCGAGGATCGTCGCCGCCACATGGACGAGTGGCTCGAACGCTTCCACGCCCTCGAAACCGCCGAAGACGAGGTGCTTTTCCAGGGCGACTACATTCGTGAACTCATTGGGCTCACGGATTATCCGATGTTCGACATCGACGAGGTCAACCGCATCTTCCTCGCCTGGATCCGGTCGAAGGAGGAGAACGTGCTCGAATACCGCGACCAGGTTTACCGCTCGGTCATGACTGGCACGATGGCGGCCAAGCACCACACGCCGTGGCTGCGCGAACTCGACGACAGCCTCGAACGCTACCTCTCCGTTCCCGAACGTGATGAGCTCGAAGACCTGGTGGAGGGCCGAAGCGAGCAGGAGCCTGCAGCCCGCAATTAACGTCGGTTAGTTCAGGACGAGAAACCCCGCCCCGCGTGGCCACGCGAGGCGGGGTTTTCGCGCGAAAGGCAGCGGGGCTGGATGGAATCTCGTCTGCGTGGCACCTGGCCGACGTGGCATCATGGCGGCATGATCGATCTCAGCCACCCGATCTTCTCGGGCATGCAGGTCACCCCCGGGGATCCAGCCGTTCAGGTCTCCCCGGCGTTGACGCGCGACCGCGACGGGGTCGAAGTGGCCGAGCTCACCTTCGGCTCTCACACGGGAACCCACGTCGACGCACCCGCTCACCTCATCGACGGGCGACGAACCCTCGATGCGTTCAGCCTCGACGAATTGGTCGGTGACGCGCTGATCATCGATGTGGTCGATCGCGTCCGCGAGGGATCCCTGATCGACGCGGCGCTCGTCGAACTCGAACGATTCGACGACATCCCGCGCATCGTCGTCATCGCGACCGGTTGGGATCGATGGTTCGGGAGCGAAAACTACCTGCGACACCCGCGACTCGACCCCGGCCTCGTCGCGGAACTCTTGAAACGTGGAATGCGGGTGCTCGCGGTGGACATGCCGAGCGTCGACCGCGACGAAGCCGAGACGGCGGACACCACCGGCTCAAGCGATGGGCTCCCAGTGCACCGCCTCGTGCTCGAAGCCGACGGGCTCATCGTCGAGAACCTGCGCGGACTCGACGCGCTCGGAGGCCGCGCCCGCATTGGCATCTTTCCGCTGCCGCTCGCGGGTGCGGACGGCGCCCCGGCCAGGGTTGTCGCCTGGTAGAGCAACCGGTCTGAAAGGTTGGAGCTGGGGCGACGCTGAGTCAGCGACCCCGAGCCAGCCGCGCTGCGTCAGCCGTGCCGAATCAGTGACACCGGGTCAACCACCGTGCCCAATCAGTGACGCAGCGTCAGCCGTGCCGGTTCTGCACCGCGGCGAGGTGCTCGGGCCGCGCCTGCACGGCGTGCCCCGCATATTCCGGGTGCTTCTCGAACCACTTGCCGACGTAGGGGCAGACCGGCACCACACCGAACCCCTCCGCCACCGCCTGATCGACCGCCGCACGCACCAGCGTGGAAGCGAGCCCCTGACCGCCGTACTCCTCGGAAACGGCGGTGTGATAGAAAATGCGCACCGGCTTATCGCCCGCGAACTCCACGTACTGCTCCTCACCAATTTCGGCCGCGGCGTGCCCCGAGCTGTGCTCTCGGTCGACGAGCACGTAGCGCGACTCCTCTCGGCGGTGCTCCACATCGAATCGTTCGTCGGTCATGGTTCCTCCTGAAGGTTCGGATCGGAAGTAGTTCGGATTGGAGAGGTACGGGCCTGAGAGGTGTGTGTCGAACAGAAGCGGCGTGGAAGTGAGCGGGCCGGGCGTGAGGATCAGCGGCACTCAGCTTCGGGGACGGAGCCGCGACAGTGGCAGCGGTGGGGCCGGGATCGGGGGCCGCTCACCGGGCGGGAACTCGCCGAACAGCGGCCGTTTACCTGCGTCGGCAGGGTCGGCCTGCTCGAACCCGAGCTCGGCCTGGTAGCGCCTGCGGTACTCGACGATCTCGTCGTGGTCGCGGCCGACGAAGTTCCACCACATGATGATCTGCTCGCCGAGCGGAACACCGCCGAGCAGCAGCGCACGTACCGGTGCATCCGCTTCCACGCTTGCCCTGAGCACGAGCGTGTCGGCGCCAGTCGGGAGGTACGAGAGCGCTCGATGCGGCACCTCGAGCCCGTTCACCGACAGGTCCGCGTTCTCGGCGAGCACGCCGTACTCGAAATCACGGCGCAGGGGAATCTCAAGCGTCGCCCCCGGCTCGATGAGCACCTCGGCGCCGAGCAGCTCAGGGGTTCGCGTATCGACGGGGGAGCGGGAGCTGAGGAGCTCACCGATGAACACACGAACGGACCCGCCCCGCACTGGAACCGCGGCGGGCTCGTAGTGCGCGAAGTGATTCTCGCTGAAGCGCGTCGACTCCGGCAGCGCGTACCACAGCTGCACGCCGTGCAGCACGGGCACCTCTGACGAGCCGATTTCCTGATGCGTGATCCCGCGCCCGGCGATCATGAGGTTGAGCTCGCCGGGCAGCACCGACGCCGCGTTGCCACCCGAGTCGAGGTGCTCGATCCGGCCGGAGAACAGCCACGACACCGTCGCGAGCCCCGTGTGCGGGTGCCGGGGCACCCGCATTCCGCCCGTCTCGGCGATGTCGTCGGGGCCGTAGTGATCGAGAAAGCACCACGCGCCGATGAGAGACCGTCGCCGCTGCGGCAGCGTGCGGTGCACCGTCATGGCGCGCAGCCCACCGAGCGGCACAAGTCGCGGCTCGAGCACCTCGATCGCCGTGCACGGCTGGCCCGGTTCGAGCACCGCAACCTGCGGCTCGGCATCGAGATTGCTCATCGGTGATCCCTCTCCGTCGGCGTACCTTCGACCGTAGCCCAGGCCACCGACAGCGGCAACGAGTTCACAGGCTCGCACACTCCCGGCCGCGGGGCACCCCACTAGAATCGGCGTGGTGAGTCGGGCCTCCGGCTCAGAAGCAGAGAGAAGGGCAACCCGCGTGAGCGCACCGATCCGCATCGGCATCGTCGGTTACGGCAACCTGGGGCGCGGCGTCGAAACCGCCGTCGGCCTCAACCCCGACCTGGCGCTCGTCGGCGTCTTCACCCGCCGTGATCCCTCGAGCGTCGCCACCGTGGACCCGCAGACTCGGGTCTTCCCGATGACCGACCTCGACAGCGATCTCCACGACATCGACGTGCTCGTGCTGTGCGGCGGGTCACGCGACGACCTTCCCGTGCAGAGCCCGGCGCTCGCCGCCAAGTACACGCTCGTCGACAGCTACGACAACCACGCGAAGATCCCCGAGCACTTCGCAGCCGTCGATGCGGCGGCCCGTGCGGCAGGCACGACCGCCATCATTTCGACGGGCTGGGATCCGGGCCTCTTCTCGCTGAACCGACTGTTCGGCGAGGCGATCTTGCCCCAGGGATCCACGTACACGTTCTGGGGGCGGGGCTTAAGCCAGGGGCACTCGGATGTGCTGCGTCGGGTGTCGGGTGTCGCGGCCGGCGTCCAGTACACGCTGCCCTCGGAGGCCGCGATCGAGCGGGTGCGGGCGGGCGAGAACCCGGAACTCACCACCCGTGAGCGCCACACTCGCGAATGCTACGTCGTGCTCGACGAGGGGGCCGACGCTGACGCGGTTCGCGCGGAGATCGTGAACATGCCCGACTATTTCGAACCGTACGACACGACGGTGCATTTCATTACCGAGGAAGAGCTCGCACGTGACCACCAGGGCATGCCGCACGGTGGCTTCGTGATCCGCAGCGCGGAGACGTCGTCGTCGCAGGGCCAGGTCATCGAGTACCGACTCGACCTCGATTCGAACCCGGAGTTCACGGCGAGCGTGCTCGTGGCGTACGCTCGGGCCGCCGCGAGGATGCAGCGTGCGGGGGATCACGGGGCGAAGACGCCCTTCGATGTTGCGCCCGGCCTGCTCTCCCCGCGTTCGGCGGCGGAACTCCGCGCCGGTCTGCTCTAGCACACCGCCGTCGCCGCGACGCGACGAACTAGCACGGCTCCCGGAAGCGGTTCGCTCCGGGAGCCGTCAGCTTGTGTAAGGCTGCAGTTACGCGAGCGACGCGGAGAGCGTGATGTCCTTCACGCCGGCGAGTGCCATTGAGACGGGGCAGGTGCGCTCGGCTTTCTCGGCGAGACGCTGGAAATCTGCCGCGTCGAGCCCGTCGACCGTCGCGACGACGGTGAGGTGGATGGCGGTGATGCCCGTGCCCGCCACGAACGACACCTCGGCCGACGAGTTGAGCTTGGTCGGCGGCGTGCCGTTCTCCGCGAGGGTGTTTGCGAGGTTCATCGAGAAGCAGGTGGCGTGGGCCGACGCGATGAGCTCCTCCGGAGTTGTCACCCCGCCCGACTCCTCGCCGCGTGACTTCCACGCGACATCGAATGTGCCCTGCCCCGACGTGTCGAGGCTCGTGGTTCCCGAACCGGTGAACAGGTCACCATTCCAGACGGTGCTTGCCTTGTTCACGATGGTCTTCGGCATGATTCCTCCCAGGGATCGAAGCGGACTGCGCACCGGTGCCCGGAACTGAGCGCCAGCGGCGCCACGGTAGCAGGCGCCCCCGTGCGTACCTCCAGGTTAGAGCTCACCCGTGCCGCGGCACCAGGGCCTTGCGGTCTCAGCGCAGTTCGATCGGCACGTCCGACCCGCCCTCGGGGGTGAGGCGGTCGGCCATTTGCACCAGTTGCGGCGCCGCGGAGAACCCACCGGCAAACAGAGCCTGCCCCTGCGCGAATCCCGGGGAACGCTGCACGAGCTCCTCGGGTGCGAACCCGAAGATTCGTGAGATTCGCTCGAGATCGGCTGCGGAACTCATTTTCATGAGGGCGAGGTTGTCGCACTGCGAGATCGCGTTCGAGTGCAGTTTCGACGGCCGCTGCGTCGACAGCAGCAGCCAGATTCCGAATTTTCGCCCCTCGGCCGCGATCTGCACGATGCGGTCGGCGAGCAGTCGCTCCAGTGGAGTCGAGGGGTCTGGCGGGCACAGGTTGTGGGCCTCGTCGATGACCACGAGCCGGCCGACCCGCTCGTGGCGCCGCGCCCACAGCTGATCCAGGACCGCGAGGGCCGCAGTCTGCATCTCCTCGCGCGAGCCGAATTCGCCGAGATCCACCACGGTCACGTCGGCGCGATCATCCACGACGTCCGTGACGCCGCGGTCGCCCCACGCCCACATGCCCCACTCCGCGACCCCGAGATTCTCGAGCCGCAGCGCGATGCGCTCGAACCGCGGGTCACCGGACGCGCGCAGCCAGTCGGGCAGGGATCCCTCGACCTCCGACAGCTTGTCAAGGCCGACCCGAAGCATGACGTTGTACTCCTCGGCATCGAGCACCGGATCGAGCTGCAGGATCGCGGCACGCGACCGCACATCCATGTCGACGTAGCGGACGCGCAGGCGACCGTCACCCGCGCCGGAGGGGCGCAGCACGCGGATGTCGCGAGTAGCGAGCTCTGCAGCGAGCTCCGCCGGCGCCTCCTCGCGGGTGCGGCCGAGGTGCACGAAATCGGAGTTCGGATCGAGCACCACGATCGGCAGTCGAGTGCGCAGGAGCACCTGTTCGAGCAGCACCCCGAGCGCGTAGGTCTTCCCCGACCCGCTCTGGCCGCACCAAAACGTGTGCCGGTTCAGCCGCGGGGCGAGCAGGGCGGCGGGCATGCCGTCGTCGAGGCGGGTTCCGATGGGCAACTGCGCTGACATGCTCACTACGGTAGCGGGATTCAGAGGGATCCCTGATCTCGAAAATCAGCGAGTCCGCAAGTCCTAGCGCCTTCTGACGCACCCGGGCTACCCTGAATGTATGAGCACTCCCGCGATCGGCGCATTCGCAGAACCCGAAACTGACCAACCGGTGGGAGACGAGATTACGATCTCCCCGAGCGCGTTGAAGTCACTCGGCGACCAGATGCAACGGTTCCTGCTCGAGTATCGGTTCGCGATGCAGGAGGTGGAGACGAAACTCGCGATCCTTCGCGAAGAGTTCCTCCACATGCACGAATACAACCCGATCGAGCACGTCTCCAGCCGCGTGAAGACGGTGGACAGCCTCGTCGAGAAGCTCGAGCGTCGCGGTGTGGGCAGCGACTTCGACGATATCCGTCGAGAGATCCACGACATCGCGGGCGTGCGCGTCACCTGCGCGTTCATCCGCGACGTCTACCGACTCTTCGACCTCCTCACCCAGCAAGACGACATCACCGTGCTCGAAGTCGAAGACTTCATCGAACAGCCGAAACCGAACGGCTACAAGAGCCTCCACACGATCATCTCCGTTCCGGTCTACCTGTCCACCGGCCGCGTCGACGTGCCCGTCGAAGTGCAGTTCCGCACCATCGCCATGGATTTCTGGGCGAGCCTCGAACACAAGATCTACTACAAGTACGAACGACACGTGCCCGACACCCTCATCGGCGAACTCAAGGACGCCGCCGAGACCGCGGCCGAACTCGACACGCGAATGGAACGCCTGCACGTGCAACTGCACGGGGCACCGCCCGCAACCGCGCCGCTCTCCCTCAAGGCCGTGCAGCAGCACATTCGGCGCGTCTAACCGGCGTCTCGCGGCGAAGCCCGCGACCTGGCGGTAGGGTCGTACCGTGAAGAGCGAGCACCTCCCCGGCGGCTCCGGCGGCGTCTGGCGTGTCGTGAGCCCCGACGGCATCACGCGCGTCCACCGCCCGACCGGCCCGTGGACCCCCGCGGTGCACGCGCTGCTCGAACACCTGCACACGCGCGGACTCGACGGGATCCCTCGCGTGCACGGCATCGACGATGCCGGGCGTGAAGTGCTCGACTACCTGCCCGGCGAGACGCTCGACCCCGAAACCCACCAGGTGTCCGACCGAGCGCTCGCAGACGCGGCGGCCTGGCTGCGGCGCTTCCACGACGCCGTGCAAGACTTCCGGCCGGGCGCCGTCGAATGGCGGCAGGGCGTGCAACCGCTCGGCGCCGACGAGGTGGTGTGCCACAACGACCCTGGGCTCTACAACTGGGTGGTCGCCGAGGGAGGTTTCGCCGGCATGATCGACTGGGATCGCGCCGGCCCCGGGCTCCCGCTCGACGACCTCGCGTTCCTGTGCTGGTCGGGCGTGCCACTGCTCCGAGAAATCCCCGTCGCCGATGCCGCTCGGCGCATCGCGCTCGCCGCCGACGCCTACGGAGGCGTGGAACCAGGCGAGCTTCTCGAAGCCGTCGACCACCGGATGGGACTGATCTCCGCGCGCTGGCAGGCCGGCATCGAACGCGGCGACGCAGGCACGCTCGCGCTACGTGACACCGGCATCATGGACCGTCACCACGCGCGCGTGCGGGCCTTCGATGCGCGACGCGAAGCGATTCGAAGCGCTCTCTGAGTGCGTGTGGGATTCGACGAAGAGCCGGAAACGGTTAGTCTGTCAAGGTGAGTAAGGACCCATTCGAGGAACTTTTCGGCCCCGCCGAAGAGGAACCCCAGCCGGTGCCCGCACGCGAACGCCTCGCCTACGAGCAGGCGGAACGCGTGCGAACGTCGCCCCTGCCCGCAGCCGAGCGTTCGGCAACACCACCGAACCGAGACGGTGCGGCCGGAGGTCGAGACACCGCAGAATCTGACCGGGCGAACAAGGTAAAGCCGTGGATCATCGTCGGGATCATCACGGTCGTGGCGCTCATTGCCTCGATCGTGATTTTGAATCTTGCCCGCGCGGGTGATTCGCCGGCCGAGACCGCAACCCCCACGCCGACGCCGACGCAGACGAGCGCCCCGGCACCGACGACGACCTCGCCGACCCCCACCGAAGAGGCCGACGACGAGGAGGACGCACCCGACACCGCACCCTCGGTCGAGGTCGGGCCGACGAACACGATGCCCATCGGGCCGTGGAACGCGACCTCCGAACTCTCGCAGCGCTTCGGGCAGACGAGCTTCGCGATCCCTGACGGCGTGAATCTCGTCTTGACGAACGATCTGCTCAACTCGTTCCCGGACTCCTGCGCCGCCATGCGGCAGGCCTGGGGGGCGACGAAGCTTGCCGACGGCACCTACGAGGTGCTGAAGCCGGAGACGCGCTGTGAAGCCGCGCCAGAGCTGTACGACGAGGTGTGGGGTCTGCTCGACGCGTGGGTGAAGACGATCACGTAGCCGGCGCGCCGAACAACGTCGGCCACCAGGCAACAGCGAGCGGATACCCGACGAAGCTGACGATGTCGAGGATCCAGTGGGCCACGATGAGGGGGAGGGACCTGCCCCACCTGCGATAGACCCACCCAAACAGCAGCCCCATCACGACGTTGCCGATGAACCCGCCAAACCCCTGATACAGGTGGTAGCTGCCGCGGAGGAGCGCGCTCGTCACGATCGTCGCGACCGGGCCGATACCGAGGCGGCGGAAACGGTCGAACAGGTAGGCGACCACGATGAGTTCTTCACCGAGCGCGGCCCGGAGCGCCTGCAGCACGAGCACCGGCACCGTCCACCAGGCGGCGTCGAGCGCGGTCGGAACGACCGTCGTGTTGATCCCGATCGACTTCGCGAAGACGTAAAACAGGATGCCCGGGATGCCGATAACGGCGGTGAGTAGAACCCCGCCCGTGAGCTCCCGGGGCCACCTGCGCGGCGATCCCTGCGGCGAGCCCAAACCGAGCGCGCCGAGGTGGGGCCGGCCGCTTCGCCAGAGTAGATACACGACCAGCGCGACCGGCGCGAGCCCGAACGCGAAGCCGAGGAGTTGATAGGTGAGGTCGAAGCCGGGCCGCTCGGCGAGCGGACGGTTGATGGTCGCCGTCTGCGAGGCGAGTGCGGTCTCGCGCGTCACCCGCTCGATGATGTTGACGATCGCGTAGACGCCCGAAGCGCCGAAGGAGAGCGCCAGAACGATCCCGATCTCCCACCACAGCCGCGAGCGAGCGGGGCTCAGCAGGCGCGGTGCGGGCAGATCGTTCACGGCCTCAGCGTACCGCGCGCAATACGGCGAGGGATCCCGCAGCTGCGACGATCGCCGTCCCGAGGACGAAGCCGGCCATCGGGACCGCCGTATCCTCGCCCCAGGCCCCAACGAGTGGGGAGACTACGGCACCGAGCGCGAACTGGGTCGCCCCGAGCAGCGCCGAGGCCGAACCCCGCGCCCTGCCCGCAAGACCGAGGGCGACAGCCGACGAGTTCGACATGATGAGCCCCGACCCTGCGGAGAGGACGAAAGCCATGGCGATGAAGAGCGGGACCGTCATCGTGTCGGTGAGCGCGGTCGTGAGGGCGACGGCACCTGAGAGAAGCAGCAGCGCGGCGCCCAGCAGGATCAGAAGCTGCGGTCGAACCCGGCCGGCGAGCCGAGCGCTCGCGAAGCTTCCCCCCACGAGCCCGAGCGCGCCTACCCCGAACCCGAGCGAGTAGAGAAGTGGAGACATGCCCAGCACAACCTGCCCCACGAATGGCGAGGCCGAAATGTACGCCATAATCGCCGCGAAGGCGAGACCGAACGTGCCGAGCAGCATCCGGAAACGAGCATCCCTCAAGAGCGTGCCGAATGCGCTCAGAATGGGTCGGAACCCGGCCGAGTGCCGCTCATGCTTCGGGAGCGACTCGGGAACCAGGAACACGGCGAGCAGAAGCATCACCACGCCGAGTGCCGCGAGCACGGCGAGCACGCCGCGCCAGCTCGAGAGCGACTCGACCGCGCCGCCGATCGGTGGCGCGATGAGCGGACCGAGCCCGATCAGGGTCGCGATGAGGCTGAGAGCGCGGATCGTCGCGTCACCCTCGGTGAGGTCGGCGGCGATCGCGCGCGAGATCACGATCCCACCGGCGCCGGCAAGCCCCTGGACGAGCCGCAACGCGATGAACACCTCGATATTCGGCGTGAACACGAGCGCAATGCTCGACGCCGTGAACACCGTCAGCGTGATGAGCAGCACGGTGCGCCGCCCGTACTGATCCGAGAGCGGGCCGAGAATCAACTGGCCCGCTCCGATTCCGACGAGAAACGCGGTGATCGTGAGCTGCACCGCCGAGGCGCTCGCCCCGAGATCGGCGGAGATCGACGTGAACGACACCAGATACATGTCGGTCGCGAACGGGCCGACAGACACGAGAAAAGCGAGGACCGCGAGCAGCCCTGGCGTGAGGTTGCGCTGTGCGGTCATTCCTCATATCTTATCTTCTCGGAAACTCGGGCCACTCCATCAGCTAGAATTGTGCGTCGGCCTCTGCGTTGCTCTCCCGACCCATTCTGGGAGGCATCCGGCACCCGCCGCGCCGATGCTCCATCCGTCTCGTAAGGAACCCAACTTTATGGCTCTCGCCACTCGCGAAGACCTCCGCAACGTCGCCATCGTCGCTCACGTCGACCACGGCAAGACCACCCTCGTCAACGCGATGCTCACGCAGACGAACTCGTTCGACGCGCACGAGGAAGTCGGCGACCGCGTCATGGACTCCGACGACCTTGAACGTGAAAAGGGCATCACGATCCTCGCGAAGAACACCGCGATCAGCTATGAGGGGGTGCACGCGAAGCAGGGCCCCGTCACGATCAACGTGGTCGATACCCCCGGGCACGCCGACTTCGGCGGCGAGGTCGAGCGGGCGCTCTCGATGGTCGACGGCGTCGTACTTCTCGTGGACTCGAGCGAGGGCCCGCTGCCGCAGACCCGCTTCGTGCTGCGCAAGGCGCTCGAAGCGAACCTCCCCGTCATCCTCGCCGTGAACAAGACCGACCGCCCAGACGCGCGGATCGAAGCAGTCGAGGGCGAAGCGCAGGATTTGCTGCTCGGCCTCGCGTCAGACCTCGCCGAAGAGCACCCGGACATCGACATCGACGCGGTGCTCGAGGTGCCGACGGTGTACCTTTCCGGCCGCGCCGGCGCGGCATCGCACACGCGGCCGGCTGACGGATCCCTCCCCGACAATCCCAGCCTCGAGCCGCTCTTCGAGACCATTCTCGAGCGCGTCCCCGCACCGAGCTACGACGACGAGCACCCGCTGCAAGCCCACGTCACGAACCTCGACTCGTCACCGTTCCTCGGCCGCATCGCCCTTCTGCGCGTCCACAACGGGCAGATCACCAAGGGGCAGACCGTCGCCTGGGTGAAGCACGACGGCAGCGTCCAAAACGTGCGCATCACCGAGCTCATGTTGACGAAGGCGCTCACCCGCTACCCGGCCGAGCAGGCGGGCCCCGGCGACATCGTCGCCATCGCCGGCATCGAAGACATCACGATCGGCGAAACCATCGCTGACGCCGAAGACGTTCGTCCGCTGCCCACTATCAGCATCGACGAGCCGGCGATCTCGATGACGATCGGCGCGAACACCTCGCCACTCGTCGGCAAAGTGAAGGGCCACAAGCTGACGGCCCGCATGATCAAGGATCGCCTCGACCGTGAACTCATCGGCAACGTGTCACTCCGCGTGGTCGACACCGGCCGGCCCGACGCGTGGGAGGTGCAGGGGCGCGGCGAGCTCGCGCTCGCGATCCTCGTCGAAAACATGCGTCGAGAGGGTTTCGAACTCACCGTCGGAAAGCCGCAGGTAGTCACGAAGGAGGTCGACGGGAAGACGCACGAACCCTACGAGCACCTCACCATCGACACACCCGAAGAACACCTCGGAGCCATCACGCAGCTGCTCGCGGCGCGCAAGGGGCGGCTCGAGAACATGGTGAACAACGGCACCGGATGGGTGCGGCTGGAGTTCATCGTTCCGTCGCGCGGTCTCATCGGGTTCCGCTCAGAGTTCATGACGTTGACGCGCGGTACCGGCATCGCGAACGCGATCTCCCACGGCTACGGTGAGTGGGCCGGAACGATCACCACGCGCAACAACGGATCCATCGTCGCCGACCGTGCAGGAGTGGCCACACCGTTCGCCATCATCAACCTGCAGGAGCGGATGAGCTTCTTCGTGCAACCCACCGAAGAGGTGTACGAGGGCATGGTTATCGGTGAAAACTCGCGGTCCGAAGACATGGACGTGAACATCACCAAGGAGAAGAAGCTCACGAACATGCGCTCGGCCACGGCCGACAACTTTGAGTCGATGACGCCGCCGCGGCAGCTCACCCTTGAGGAGTGCCTCGAATTCGCTCGCGAAGACGAGTGCGTGGAGGTCACGCCCGAGGCGGTGCGGATCCGCAAGGTCGAGCTCAACGCGACCGCTCGCGCACGCGCGGCCTCGCGGCTGAAGAACCAGCAGTAGGGCGCTGCGGGATCCCTCGCCACCTACCGCAACGGATCCCGCACGCGTAGGCTCGGGACATGGCACTCATCTACGAAACGACCATGCACCCGACGAAGTTGGAGCTGCTCGCCGAATGGTTGCCCGCGCAACCCTGGTTCACCGGTGATGCTGCCCGGATTGAACCTCTCGGTGCCTACCGCTTTGACGACCCCGAGGGTGAAGTCGGGATGGAGGGGCACCTGCTCACCGCGGGCGACGAGCGCGTGTACCACGTGCCCGTAACCTACCGCGGTGCGGGGCTCGAAGCCGGTGAGGCGTTTTTGGTTGGCAACTCGGAGCACGGCATTCTCGGGAAGCGCTGGGTCTACGACGCGGCCGGGGACCCGGTATATCGCGCGGTGCTCGCGCAGACGATCACCCAGGGCGGGCGGGAAGCCGAGGAGATCGGCGTCACCCCTGCAGGGGAGCGGTACGATCGCGAGCTCCACACACGGTTGCGCGGGTCGGGGGAGCCGGGCGCGCCCGTGCCCGACCTCGCTGCTGCCGTCGTGACGCACGCCGGGTCGGTGTCGCGGGCCGAGGCCGGGCTCGCGCGCCTCGAGGTGCGCCGGGTGCTCGACCCTGCCTTCGTGGAGCCCGCCGGAACGCTGACGCTTCGTGCCACGTGGCCCGGGCAGGTCATGCCGGTCGTCGTCGCGACGCTCGCCGTCTCCGCGTGAGGGTTTGTGGGGCTGAGGGCTAAGGCTGTGGGCCTGAGGACCCACGTGCCCATGGGCCTGTGGGCTGTGCGTGTGCCGGTGGCCTGTGACTGTGCCGTCGATTGCGACCTCTGCCGTCGTTTGCGGCGTAGGTCTGCATCGCAATTGACGGCAGAGGTCGCAACGCTTGGAGCGCGCAGCAGAAAGTTCATGTGGGCATGACCAGAAGGTTCATGTGGGCCAAATGTGGGCCCCGAATCGGGTGCGGCCGAGGAACGCGAAAAGCCCCGGCCAGAAACTTGCTCTGACCGGGGCATTTGGTCGGGATGACAGGATTTGAACCTGCGACCCCGTCAAAATTCCTGGTCAAGCCAGGTTTTTCTGAAAATCTTGGATTGTCTCGGGTTCCCTGGTGTTTACAGGAATCGAGGCGAATAGCCTTCTTCGATTGTAGTCGGTTGGTGACTGTGTTTGGCGGGTGATTGAGATGAGTTTCTGGTGGCTCTCTTACCTTGAACTCAACCCAAAGAAGCGATCGAAGAGATCGCCAAGCAATTGAATCACGCGCTGCTTCTTCGCACTGTGGTTTTTGTCTTTCGAGAAGCGTGACACCGGCGGCAGTACCTTAGTGATAGCGGTGCCGGTGGTGCGGAGTGCGCCGTCGCGGAACGCCGCTTCTACGAACCTCGCCGTCTCCTCAGGCTTGAGGTTTTCAGCCCCGATGATCTCGGCGAGTTCCTTCTCGCGCTGCGCCGCAACATAGGCACGCCATTCGGCCTCGATCTCGCCCTTCACCGAGACGGAATCGACGAAGTTCTCGATGAGGTCCTTCTTGTTGCGCAGTGACGGGCTCGAATCGATCGCACGGCTGATGCCTGAACGCAGCTCTTTGTCTTCGCCATCGCCGCGTTCTTCACGGTACTTCTGCACCATCATGAGGATGTAGTCAACGTTGATTTCGACCTGTTTGATCAGTTCGATCTCGAAGACCACATCTTCGATGATGCTTTCCTTCTCGCTCTGGTCCGCGCGTTTGCGCTCGTTCCACAGGTCGAGGTAGGTGGACTGGTAGTCCTGCATATCCCTGGCAGAGAGGATCTCGTCGTTCTCGAAGTCATCAAACGAGGTGAGGATATTGCGGAGCTTCAGGATCTCACCGTAGAGCTTCACGAACTCGACCTGGGCTTCTTCACCCACAATCTGCGCGCCCGGCTGGTACTGCTGCATGAGCAGTGTCACCTTCTCGGCATAGCTGTCGAAGTACTCGCGGTACGGCTTGAGCAGCACAATCCCGGTGGCATCCTTGTTGCCGAACAGGGCGATCGCATCATTCGTGGCTTCCTCAAGGTCACGGAAGTTCACGATGTTGCCGTACGTCTTCACCGAGTTCAGGATGCGGTTCGTACGCGAGTACGCCTGAATGAGGCCGTGACTGCGGAGGTTCTTATCCACCCACAACGTGTTGAGAGTGGTGGCGTCAAAGCCGGTGAGGAACATGTTCACCACGATGACGAGATCGATCTCGCGGGTCTTGAGTCGCTGCGAGAGGTCCTTGTAATAGTTCTGGAAGCTGTCCGAGCTCGTATCGAAGCTGGTGCCGAACATGCGGTTGTAGTCCGAGATCGCCGTCTCTAAAAACGAGCGTGCATCACCGGAGAGCGCGTCGGTTTCGAAGCCTTCCTCGTCGAGTAATCCGTCTTCGCTGTCGGGGTTTGCTGCGTACGAGAAGATCGTCGCGACCTTGAGCCGCTGATCTGGCAGTAGTGCTTCTTGCTGGTTCTTGAACTCTTGATAGTAGGTGCGGGCCGCAGTGATTGATGCGGTGGCGAAGATCGAGTTGAAGCCCTTCACACGCCGCTCCCCGAGCGCGTAGCCTTCTTGACGTTTCGTCTTCTGGTCGAAGTGCTCAAGAATGTAGCGGGTAACCTGCGACACACGTGCCGGTGCAAGCAGAGCGTTCTCGGTATCGATCGCACTGACCTGCTTGTCACCAGTGGTGCCGACCTTGATGGTGTCAACGTAGTCGATACGGAACGGCAGCACGTTCTTGTCATTGATCGCGTCCACGATCGTGTAGGTGTGGAGCTTGTCACCGAACGCCTGTTCCGTGGTCTTCAGTTGCGGGTTGCCGCCTGAGCCGGAGTTCTCGGCAAAGATCGGGGTGCCAGTGAACCCGAACAGGTTGTACCGTTTGAACGCCTTCGTGATTGCGGTGTGCATGTCCCCGAACTGGGAACGGTGACACTCATCAAAAATCAGCACCACATGGTCCCTATAGACCGGGTGCTGCTTATTCCCTGTAATGAAATTCGAGAGCTTCTGGATCGTCGTGATGATGATCTTCTTCGACGGATCCTCAAGCTGACGCTTCAGCACCGCCGTCGACGTGTTCGAGTTCGCTGACCCCTTCTCGAAGCGGTCGTACTCTTTCATCGTCTGATAGTCGAGATCTTTACGGTCGACCACGAACAACACCTTGTCGACGGACTCGACACGGGATGCGAGCTGCGCGGTCTTAAACGAGGTGAGTGTCTTACCGGAACCGGTGGTGTGCCACACATACCCACCGGCGTCGCGAGTGCCGAGGGTCTTGTAGTTCGTGGAGATGTCGATCTTCTGCAGAATCTTTTCGGTCGCCACGATCTGGTACGGACGCATCACCAACAGCAGGCGGTCACTCGTGAGCACGCAGTAGCGGGTGAGGATGTTGAGCAGGGTGTGCTTCGCGAAGAACGTCTTCGCGAACGCCGTCAAATCAAGAATCGGCTTGTTCCGAGCATCAGCCCACCATGAGGTGAACTCAAACGAATTCGAGGTCTTCTTCGTGCGACGTGAACCGGTCTGGTCTGCGACGTGCTGGCGGCGGGTGGTGTTCGAGTAGTACTTCGTCTGAGTGCCATTCGAGATCACGAACAACTGCACGTACTCGAAGAGACCGGAGCCTGCCCAGAAGCTGTCGCGCTGGTACCGGTCAATCTGGTTAAACGCCTCGCGAATCGGCACCCCGCGCCGCTTCAGCTCCACATGCACCATCGGTAGACCATTCACCAGGATCGTGACGTCATACCGGTTCGAGAACGACGCACCGCCGTTGTGTTCATCAGCACCATCGCCACGGTCGACCGCGTACTGGTTGATCACCTGCAGTCGGTTGTTGTGAATGTCACGCTTATCTAGCAGGGTGATGTTCTTCGTCGAACCATCATCACGCGTGAGCAACTGCACGTGATCCTCTTGAATGCGCACGGTCTTTTCAACGATGCCGTCACCGGTCGACGCGATACGCTCGGTGAAGAACCGTTCCCATTCGGCGTCCGAGAAGTGGTATTCGTTCAGCGCTTCGAGCTGCGCGCGCAGGTTTACGATGAGGTCAGTCTCGCTCGTGAGGTACACACGTTCGTAGGCTTGTGACTCGAGCTGGCGAATGAATTCGTTCTCGAGCTGAGATTCCGACTGATAACTCGCCTGATCGCGCGGATCGGGTTCATATTCGACGACAACGGTCGACTCTCCGCCGAACGCGATCAGATCATAATTCACATGTGAGCCGGTCATGCTTTCACCCCCAGCTCTTTGAAGGTGAGGAGCTTGTCACGGTAGTACTCATACTGCTGGCGACGGGCAGTAAGCTCGGCAGGCAGGCCGATGCTCAGGTCGTTCACGAGCGCATCGAACTTGTCGAGAATCGTGACGATACGACGCTGCTCGTCTAGCGGCGGAACAGGGATTGGAAAGTCTTTCACTTTCTTGGCGTTCAGATTCGACTGCGAACCCTCACCAAGCGATTTGAGTTTCTCGTATTGATTAGAAACCCAATGGAAAACGTAGCGGTACTCAGCGATTGAGTCATTGATCTGCAAGTTACAACAGGCCTGATTGGTGGTAAGCGGGATCGCGTTGATCGCGACTTTCGCTGCCGTAGCGCCATACATCGCAACGATCACACAGTTTTCTGGAATCCACTTTGCAGACGAGTTCTTTAGTCCTGCTTCAGTGATGGAGACCCCGGTACTCGTAACTACATCGAAGTCAACTTCCTGTGTACGGAGCCATGGAATATCGCCCCCGTAGTAAGAAGCATTGCCTGACGAAGGCGTACCGCCCGATGAGACTTTTGAACTGATCGCACCAAGGGTACTCAATTCAGCAGATTCCACAGAGGCAAGAAGTTCTGCTCGGTAGTGCTCGTATTGCTGTTTGCGGGCTTCCAGCTCCGCTTCCAGCTCCGCTTCCAGCTTACTGAACGTATCCAGCACCTCTACGATCGCACGCTGCACCTCAAGCGGCGGAACCGGGATACGAAACTGCGAGTAAGTCCCGATCCACTGACGGGCATGATCTTGAGGCGAATAGGAAATGGTTTGCATCGCGAACCACACATATCGAAGGTTCACACCAGGCTTGGGTGTGAGCATTTTCATGGCCGACGACTTCGCTTTGAAATCGAAATCGACCCACTTAAACGCCGTAGTAAAGTCATCGAAAATAACTACTGGTTCGTAGCTTGATGCACGGTAAATTCCTTCGACCTCGTTGGTGTATCCGAGAATGAATGTCTGACCGGCAGTAAGCACCGGAGTATTAAAAGAAGTGTCGTATGCCGTTGACTTTACTAAGTACTTCCCGGGCTGCGAGTAATCGAGCAACTCTCCAAGGCTAAGAAACTCCACCCCCTCCGGGCAGTGCTCCGCAATCAGTTCATCGATGCGGCTCATGCGAAGAAGTCCTCGTCAATTTCAACGACCTTGTACGTCTCACGCACTTGCACGCCGACACCGTAGCGAATCATCAAGTCCGTGAGCCGTGTGCCATCGATCAGGATGATGCGAGTGGGCACGTTCTGCGCATAAACTTTCGCCCCTTCTGAAAATCGACTCGTCGTAATGAACACGCCACTGTCGGCTTTGCCGCTCAGCGCCCCTACAAACGCTTGCAGGTCAGGGCGCCCAACTGTGTTGCCATCGGCGTAACGTTTTGCCTGAATGTAGACGCGGTTAAGTCCCAGTACGTCCTGGTCTATGACACCATCGATGCCGCCGTCGTTACTCAGCGCGGTGACGCTCCCGGCGCCAGTCGTACCCCCGTATCCCATGGCAAGCAAAAGCTTCACGACCGCTTCTTCAAAGAAGCCGGGCTCCTTACCTTGGAGTCGCGTGAGCAGTTCTTCCGCAACCTCTTCATGGATGCGTGCAATGCCATCCTCGACCTGCTCAATCGGAGTGAGCGACTCAGTAACAGCCTCGGGTGCAGGGGGTTTCGCTGTCTGGCGTTCCGTCTTTTGGTAAGGGCGAATTGGAGAGTTCGGGTCTTCGCCTAATGCCCGAAGATCTCGCTCCTTTGCGCCATTGGGAAACATCGAAATGAGTTGCTTGCCAGCTTCGGTAATCACATAGTGTCCACGCTTTGGCCGGTCTAGTGCTCCGACGTTAGTCAGAAACGACACGCCCCAGCCGATCCTGTTCTCGTACTTGTTCTGCGTCCCAGACGGAACCATCTCCTGCCGCTGTTCCTGAGTGAGACCCATCTGGTCAGCAACTAACGGCTGGAACTCCCTCCAGTGACGAACAACCCCATCGCTCATCACTTGAAGGGTCGGAATCATGAACCCTTCCCAATTTGGCATTGGCGTGGTCATCGGGCACCCTCCAGATCTGCAACGATCGCATCAATCTCGGTGCGTAGCTCCGACTGTCGGGCCACAATCTGCTCGATACGGGCATTCAACTCCGTGATGTCGATGACCTCTCGGGTATCTTCTGCCTCTACGTATGAGGAGACGGCGATGTTGTATTCATTCTCGGCAATCGCGCTGTTTGCGACCGTGACCGCGAAATGATCCTGATCCTCACGATCATCGAGCGCGTCGAGAATGTTCTGCAGGTTGTCAGGCGAGAGCTTGTTCTTGTTGCCACTCCGCACGAACTCGGCAGACGCATCCACGAACAGCACATCGTTGGTCTTCTTCGACTTCTTGAGCACGATCACACAAGTGCCAATCGTGGTGCCGAAGAACAGATCCGGCGGCAACTGGATCACCGCTTCAACGTAGTTGTTGTCGATCAGGTACTTGCGAATCTTCTGCTCCGCACCACCGCGATACAGGACGCCAGGGAACTCGACGATCGCGGCAGTGCCGTCGGTCGCGAGCCAGTGCAGCATGTGCATCGTGAACGCAAGGTCGGCCTTCGACTTCGGGGCGAGTACGCCAGCCGGAGCAAACCGCGGGTCGTTAATCAGCAGCGGGTTCGCATCACCATCCCACTTAATCGAGTACGGAGGGTTCGAAACGATCGCTTCAAACGGTTCGTCGTCCCAATGCGCAGGCTCGAGCAGGGTGTCGCCGAGTGCAATGTCGAACTTTTCGTAGTTCACATCGTGGAGGAACATGTTGATGCGAGCCAAGTTGTAGGTGGTGAGGTTGATCTCTTGACCGTAAAAGCCGCCCACGTTTTCTTTGCCGAGCACCTTCGCAAACTTCAGCAGCAGCGAACCCGACCCCGCGGCAGGGTCGTAGACCTTGTTGACGCGTTTCTTACCCATTGTGGTGATGTGCGCGAGGAGCTCGGACACTTCTTGAGGCGTGTAATACTCACCACCAGACTTTCCGGCACTCGACGCGTACATCTGCATCAGATACTCGTACGCATCACCAAACAAGTCGATCGAGTTATCAGAGAACTCACCACCGAGCGGGAGACTTCCGATCGCATCGAGCAGCTTCACGAGCTTCTCGTTGCGCTTCGCGACCGTGTTGCCAAGCTTCGTGCTATTCACGTTCAAGTCGTCAAAGAGACCTTTGAGGTCGTCTTCGCTGTCGGTACCCACAGCGGAGCCTTCGATGTCACGGAAGATCGCCTCAAGCGTTTCGTTAAGGTTCGGGTTGTTCGGCGCTGCCTTGCGCACGTTCGCAAACAGTTCAGACGGCTTAATGAAAAAGCCCTTCTCTGCCACGATCTCGTCGCGGGCGAACTCGGCATCTTCATCAGAGAGATGGGTGAAGTCAAAGTCTGTGGTGCCCGCTTCTCGTTCACCCTGGTTGATGTAGCTGGTGAGGTTCTCGGAGATAAACCGGTAGAAGAGCATGCCGAGCACATAGGACTTAAAGTCCCAACCGTCGACGGAGCCGCGTAGGTCGTTTGCGACCTGCCAAATTGTCTTATGCAGTTCTGCTCGCTGCTGCTCTTTCACGCCGTGTGCCCTCTACCTTCTCCCGTGCGAACACTGTGCACTCTCAAACAAGTGAAACGCCTATGCAGTTACCGTATATGCGACCCCAGACATTCATAAGGTCGGCTCTCCGCAGGCGATAACTTGATCTCCCTGGATCCCCTTTCACCTCGATCTGCCAGAGGCGTGGCAGCTTTGAGGGCGGCCGGTTGAGTGGGCGTCGTGACAGCTGATCGATGACATGGGAGGTAGTGTGCACCTACTCATTGGGATGAGCGGGAGGAGGCTGTTATTCCCAGGTCGAATTCCCATGCGTTCGAAGTCACCCTCGGCTGGACGACCGTGCATTTGGGAGCCGCGGACTGGGCCACTCTCCACAGTCATTCCAAACCCGTACGAAGCCCGATTTCGCGGGATCAACGGTCCCGCCGATTCGGCGGGACCTGGAACTATGCGGGTGTTGTCACGGTGCCGCAAAATTTGCGTGGCCATGAACTCACACCGGATTCATACACTGGGCTCAAATGTGCAACTTCGAGCGCGAGGTCTATATGGCTAACGTACGTCAATGTAGTCTCCCAATCAATGCCGTGTCGGCGTCACGGTTCCTTCCCGAAGACGCGGTCGAGCATCTCAGCGGTCACCGGGTTCACCATCTCGTTGCGACGAATGTAGTGCTGGATAGTGATCTTCGGGTCTGTGTGCCCGAGCAGCTCCGCGGCGAGATCGACACCGGCCTGTTCGTTGATCGCGGTCGCGACCGTGCGCCGGAACATGTGCGGCGTGACCCCAGTGATCCCCGCGAGGTCGAGCACGTGGCGCAACTGGCGCCGCACGTTGTTCGTCGTGAGCGGCGTCCCCTCCCTGCTGCAGAAGAGCAGTGCATCAGGTGAGGCGTCTTCGAGCCGGGTGAGTCTGCGCCGCACCGCCTCCGCTGTGAATGATGGGACTGCGACCGTGCGTCGGGACTTCGCCGTCTTCGGGTGATCTTGCCGCGTTGTCGGCTCACCACGGCGGCTGACGATGGTGCCGGTGATGCGGATCGACGGGGTCGCACTCGTGACGTCGATGTCGCGGCGCCGGATTGCGAGTACTTCGCCGATGCGGGCGGAGGTGCCGAGCATGACCTCGATGATTGCGCCGAGCTGCCCGTCGGGTTTCGGCCCCGACGGCGAGCGCCCGGCCTCCCAGTACGCGATTGCCGCGCGTACCGCGTTCACTTCGACGGGAGTGAGTGCGTTCGGTGTCGACACCGGCCGTCGAAGGCGTGACACGTGATCCATGGGGTTGCGGTGCAACACCTCGTGTCGCACTGCAAGCCCGAGTGCAAGTCGCAGCACGACGCGGGCCTGCTTTGCGCGGTTGTAACTCTGTTTCGCGAGATGCTTCAAAAAGTGATCGCAGCGGGCGACGCCGATCTCACGGAGTGTGAGGTCTTTGAATGCGGGCATCACGAGCGTGCGCATGTTCCGTTCGTAGAGCTGCCGCGTCGTCTTCGAGAGGCGATCCTCGATGTCGAGGTCTTCGAGCCAATAGGTGACGAGATCTCGGAACGGGCTATCGGCAGACAGGCTGATACCTGCTGGTTGAAACAGCGTGCGGTCTGCAAGCTTTGCTTTCAGCGCGTGCTCAGCCGCACGCTTCGTGCCACCGGTGGCTTGCACGAGGCGTGACCTTCCATCCCAGTCGCGATACCTCGCGCGGGCGGTCACGCGACCGTTCGACGCGGTCTGAAAGCCGATCGTGCCGAACGTGCCGATGGGGAGGCGCGGGCGACTCATCACATCACCTCCCGTCGAACGGGGAGGCCTTGGCGCCGTCGCGTTGCTGCTCGACCCAGATGCGTACGTCGGAGACGGCGAACTTCAGGTGCTTGCCGAAGCGGTATGCGCGCGGGCCGAGGCCACGGGTGCGCCAGTCGTAGATCGTCGAGACCGGGATGCCCAGGTAATCGGCCAACTCGCCGATGTCGAGCAGTGGCTCCAGACCCCACGGGTTGTCTGCGGTTGTGTGCGAGGCATCCATGGTAGACAGGTGCTCGGTGTGCGCCGCAGCAAAGCAGCGTGTCAAAGTGATGGGTTTGTGATGACCGGATCAAATCTCACCAACGAAAAAATCGCGAAAACCCTTGAGTTTCCGCGATTTTTTGGTCGGGATGACAGGATTTGAACCTGCGACCCCGTCGTCCCGAACGACGTGCGCTACCAAGCTGCGCCACATCCCGATTGCGCCATGAATCGATTCAAGCGCGAGTTCTACTTTACCGAACATCCTGTCGGCACGGAAATCGGTGGACCGCGACGCGAACAGTACGCCGCCGTGCGCTGCCGCCCGCCTACATCGCGACGGTCGAGGGCGAGGGATCCCTCCACATCGTCGTCAGCTCGAGCCCCGACGGAATCGTGAAGCTACCGTGCCTCCGATATCCAAGACGCTCGTACTTCGCATCGTTCGCCGGGTTGGACGACTCAAGATAGCTCGGCACGCCGAGGGCATCGATTTCTTGCAGAGTCTCAGCGAGCAGCTGCATCCCAAGCCCCTGCCCGCGACGCGACGGGTGCACCGCCAGCAGGCTCAGGTAAAAGAACTCCCCGCTCGGTGTGGCAGCCTCGAATCGGTCCACGGCCTCGAGGAGCTCGGTCGCTCGCGCGTTGCCGAGGAGACAGCGCGCGACACTTGGGAAGCGCTCTTCCTCGTCGGGGGTGAGCTCGGTCGCTCCGGGCGGGTACCAGACCGCGGCGACGCTGCCCTCATCATTCGTGAACGCCCACGGGTATCGCTGTGCCGAATCGATGAAGAATCGCCAGTACTCGCGAGCGGCATCGAGCGTTCCGGCGGGGGAGAGCAGCGGCGACCAGGTCGGGTCGTCGCCGAATGCGAGCGTCACCGTCTCGGTGACCCGGGCGAGGTCCGTGCGGCTTGCGGCTCGCCGGAATGCTGCGCCATGCCCGTCATCGGTCACGGTTGCCCCCTTGCGTTGTCACCCTGACCTGCTCCAAGTTGCCTAGAGCAGCTCTCCGGTCAATCTAACCCGTGTCGCCACGCGACGCGAATAACGCACCCCGAGGTCACTCGTCGCGGCCGCCGGCAGCGAACTCCCCGGCCTCCTCCTGCCCGGTGAGCGCTTGAATCGCCCTCATGATGCGTTCCGTGGCCTCACGGCGTGCGCGGCCTGCGGGAAGGTCAGCCAGATCATCGAGAGGGATCGGCGCCCCAAAGCGCGCTTCGACCCGATCGGGGCGGCCGGTACTCGGGTTCCTCAACTTACGGTTGGAACCCCGGAGCCCCACGGGAACGACCACCGCGCCCGTTTCGAGTGCGAGCCAGGCCGCACCGCTCCGACCGCGGTATAGGCGACCGTCGAGGGATCTGCTGCCCTCCGGGAAGACCGCGAACACGCTGCCCGCCGCGAGCACCTCGCGCCCAGCCTCCAGCGCCGAGTGGGCGACGGCCGAGGTTTCGCGGTGCACGGGGATCGCCCCGATGCTTCTGAAGAACCAGCCGCCGATGCGCGAATCGAAGAGCGACGCCTTGGCCAGGAACTGCACCTGCCGGGGCGAGAACGAGGGGATGAGGATCGTGTCGAGCCCCGACAGGTGGTTGCTGACGAGTAGCACCGGTCCGGCCGCGGGAACGTGCTCGCGGCCGGTCACCAGCGGCCAAAACCGGAGACGCAGGAGCGGTCGGAGCACGGCCCGGCCGATGAAGAACATCGGGCCAGGACGAGCGGTTCGCGCGCTGTCTGAGGTCACGCTCCGAGCCTAGCCCCGACGGCTCAGCTCGCGGTCGTGCAGGGCGTCCTAGGATGAATCCATGCGCTCACTCTCAGCTGACCTCGCGATCATCGGTTCCGGGTCGGGTAACTCGCTCGTCACGCCGTACTGGGACGACAAGCGGGTCGTGATCGCCGAGTCGGGCACCTTCGGCGGCACCTGCCTCAACGTCGGCTGCATTCCGACGAAGATGTTCGTGCGGCCCGCCGCGCTCGCTCGCGGACCGGAAGAGGCAGCCCGGCTGGGCGTCAGCCAGGTCACCACCGCGGTCGACTGGCGGGGTATTCGCGACCGCATCTTCTCGCGCATCGACCCGATCTCCGAGGCTGGGCGACGTTACCGTGACGTCGAGCTCGACAACGTCGAACTCGTTGAACAGCGAGTGCGGGTCGACGGGCCCGGATCCCTCACCGCCGCCGACGGCACAAAGATTACCGCCGATCGCATCGTCATCGCGGCAGGTTCGCGCGCTGTGCTCCCCGACGTGCCCGGCATCGACCTGCCCGGCGTTCACACCTCCGACACGGTGATGCGCATCCCCGAACTCCCGAAACGCGTGGTCATCATCGGTGGTGGCTTCATCGCGTGCGAGTTCGCGGCGGTCTTCTCGGGACTGGGATCCGACGTGGTGCAGGCCGTGCGTGGTGACCGGCTGCTGCGCAGCGCAGACGACGAGATTGCCGAAAGCTTCGCCGTTGAAGCGGGCAAGCAGTGGACACTGCTGTGCAACCGGCGCCTTGCGCGCATCGATGAGGTCGAGGGATCCCTCGCCGTCGAATTTCAAGTTGCCGAGGGGCAGGAGGAACGCACGGAACGAGTCGCAGCCGATCTCGTGCTTGTCGCCGTGGGGCGCACCCCGAATTCCGACCTGGTCGGCGCGGCGGAGGCGGGCCTCGACCTCCACGACGACGGCCGCATCGTGGTCGACGAGTACCAGCGCGTGCTCGCCGGCGGCGCCCCGGTGCCCGGAATGTACGCGCTCGGTGACGTGTGCTCACCGTGGCAGCTCAAGCACGTCGCAAACCACGAAGCGCGCATCGTCAGCCGCAACCTGGAACACGCGAACGATCTCCGCTCCTCGCATAGCGACGCCGTGCCCGCGGCCGTGTTCTCCTCACCCGAGATCGCGCAGGTCGGCCTCACCGAGCGCGAAGCCATCGAGCGAGTGGGCTCCGAGAACGTCTCCGTGAAGGTGCAGCGCTACGGCGACACGGCTTACGGGTGGGCGATGGAGGATCAGACCGGCATCTTCAAGGTGATCGCTGACCGGCGCGACGGCAAGATCCTCGGCGCACACGCGATGGGGTACCAGGCGTCGAACCTCATCCAACCCGTGATCATGGCGATGAGCTTCGGCATCGACGCGCACACCGCCGCTCGGGGCCAGTACTGGGCCCACCCGGCGCTCATGGAGGTCACCGAAAACGCGCTCCTCGGTGTGGAGATCGCCGGCGCATAGATTGAATCGCGGCGCGCTGCCTCGACATCTGTGGGTGTGCGGGGATGCGTGTCTACCCGCTGGTCTCGGCGAGCAGGGCCGGAAAGATGAGCTCCGTGTTGAGCGGAGCCATGTCTTCGCGAGGGATCGCGGGATCCACCCACTCCAGGTGCTCGATCTCGGCCCGCGGCTTCGCTGCCGCCATCTCCTCCGCGAACGGGTGCGCGAAGACCGTCGCCTCGACGACGTGACCGGGTTCGTTCGCCGCGGCCGCGCGGAACACGCCGAGTGCGTCGAGGCGATCCCTGTCGAGCCGCAGACCAAGCTCCTCCCGCGCCTCACGAACGGCGGTGTCGCTCGGATCCTCACCCGGCTCGTGCTTACCGCCGGGCAGCATGAGCGACCCGGTGCCGCGTTTTCGAACGTTCAGCACCCGGCCCGACCCGTCACGAATCACGATGGCACTCACCCGGATGACGCGCTCCGCAGGTTCCGGGGGCGTCACGGCGACCCTGCTCACGAGCCCGCACCGGGTTCCGCACCCGAGTCGTGGGAGAGCGCGGCATAGTCGGCGACATCCAGTCGATCCGCGATCACCGGGAACTCCGCACGCACCTCCGCAACCCGTGCGGGGTCGATGTCGACGATGAGCACCTCCTCGCCGTCCCCGCACTCCGCGACGACGCGCCCCGACGGGTCCACCACTCGGCTGAACCCGCCGAGCTGAGTCCCGCCCTGCTGGCCGCACGAGTTGCAGGCGAGTACCCACAGCTGATGCTCGACGGCTCGCGCCTGCGTCAGGAGCCGCCAGTGCTCCCGCCGAGCCGCCGGCCACGCGGCGGGCACGATTGCGGCCTCCGCTCCGCGCGCACTGATCTCCTGCCACAACCCAGGAAAACGCAGGTCGTAGCAGGTAGTACTCGCGAGTCGGCCGATCGGACTCGGCGCGACGCTCAACGCGGAGCCGGGGGTGAGAAGCTCCGACTCCCGCGATTGGTACCCGAACACGTGGATCTTGCGGTAGACCTGCGCGACTCGACCCTCGCGATCAACGAGCACCGCGGTGTTGCTGAACCCCCCGTCCGCGCCGCGCTCGACAAAACTCCCGAGGTGTACGGCGCAGCCGAGATCCCTCGCCACACGGCGCGCCATCGACACCGTCGGGCCTTCGAGCGATTCTGCCAGCTCGGCGTAGCGGTCGAACGCGAAATAGCCGGCGCTCCACAGCTCAGGGAGAACGAACAGGTCCACACCAGGATGCGCGCGCAATAGAGCCTCCACGCGAGCAATGCGTGCGTCGCGGGGCTCGTCGTCAGGGCTCGCGACCTGCGCCAGGGCTACGGTGACGCTGCGCGGCGAGACCGATGCGGCGTGATGCTCATTCATATCACTAGCTAAGCAGGTTCGGGCCCGCGGATCGAGAGTTCTGGGCGCGGAACCCACCGCGAACGCACTTCGTGCTGCACAATGAAGAGCATGAGCATCGACACCGCGGAGCTACCCGAGCCGGAGGGGCCGGAGGATCGACCCTCGCCCCCGGGAAACCCCGGTTGGCTGAGCGAGGATGAGCTCGCCTTCGTGCGCGGGAGGCTCCCCGTCGTGTACGTCGAAGCGATCCCTGTGCGGCTCGACGGCCTCGGCAAGGTGACCGAGGTCGGCCTGCTGCTGCGCGGCACCCCCGAGGGTGCGATGACGCGCACCTTCGTCTCCGGTCGAGTGCGCTTCGGCGAAACGCTCCGCGAGGCGTTGTTCCGTCACCTCGAAAACGACCTCGGGCCTATGGCATTCCCGCAGATGCCGACCGCGCTCGTTCCTGCGCAGATCGCCGAATACTTCCCGATGCCAGGGATCTCCCGATTCGTGGATGAACGACAGCACGCCGTGTCACTCGTCTACGTCGTTCCCGTCACCGGGTCGTGCAGTCCGCGACAAGACGCGCTCGAGGTGTCGTGGATGTCGCCGGAGGAAGCGCTCGCACCGAGAACGCGCGAAGAACTCCCCGGCGGCCGAGGTGTGCTGCTCGCGCAAGCACTCGCCACGGTCGGCTGCTGAGCGGTCTCAACTCGGAACCGGGTCTCTCGGCTCTGTACTCTCGGCTCTGTACTCTCGGCTCTGCTCTTTCAGCTCGGTTTGTTCAGCGCCGCTCTTTCAGGTCCGTATCAATCAGCGCCGCTTACTCAGCACCTCTGACGAGGCGTCGCGGCCGCCAGACGATCGCGTGCTCGTGCGAAAACTTCCGTGAGCACTTCGCGCAGGAATCGACTCTGGTGGGGCGACGAAACCGGTAATGCTCGTGTCCGGACGGGCAGCGCCCCACCCAGGGGGCGCGTTCGTGGGCGATCTCTCCGTCGTGGGTGCGACCCCCAACATACCCGAGTTCCGCCGCAACCCGCTTCCACTGCGCCCCATGCCCCGCAGCAGAGCCCGCGAGGGCGTGCGCGACCTCGTGGAGCAGCACCTGATGGATCTCGTCGTCACCGAAGCGCGCAGCGAGGTAGCGGGATACGGTGATGCGGCGGTTCGTGTAGTTGCACAGCCCCGCGCGTCGCTTGGCGTGATCGAAGCCGAACGACCACGATCCCTCACCGAACACCGGATCGAGGTGCGCACGGATGAGTGCTTCCGCCCACACCGTGACTCGCGCGAGGTCAGCCACGGTCGAACAGCTCTCGTGCGGGTCGAGGCGAGTCAACCGCGGTGGCGTCGGTGATCGGGGATGCGCCGCACGCGAACTCGGCGAGCTCGCGCCCCTCGAGCATCCGCGCAGGATGCGGGCCGCCGGCTAAGAGGCGCGGCAGCCAATCCAGGCGAGCGCGCACGTGAGCGGGGGCACGCTCGCCGCCGTTGCCTTGCGCTCGGGGAGTCGACGCGACGAGCACGACGTTGCCGAAACGGCGCCCCTTCAACACCTGCGGTTCGGCGATCGCCGCGACCTCCGTGAAAAGCGAGAGGAGCGTCGCGACCTGGCCGCGCACGAACGGCTGCCCGGTACCATCGGCCGCGTTGACGACGACAACGCCGTCGGTCGCCAGGAACGGCAGGAGGGCCTCATAGAACTCGATGCTCGACACGTGAGCCGGTGTGCGGTCGCCGGCGAAGATGTCGACGACCACGAGGTCCATGGCGCCACGCATCCCCTCGGGCAGCCTCCCGAGCACATCGCGGGCATCGCCCCGCCGCACGCGAATGCTCGCGCGAGACGGGAGCGGTGCGGCCTCACGCACGAGATCCACGAGTGCGCCCTCGAGCTCGATGACCTGCTGGCGGCTCCCCGGCCGCGTGGCTTCGATATACCGGGGAAGTGTGAAGGCGCCGCCCCCGAGATGCAGCGCCGAGATCGGCGCGCCCGGAGTGCTCATCAGATCGATGACGTGACCGATTCGGCGCACGTACTCGAAGAACAGGTCTGACGGGTCACGCAAATTCACGTGAGACTGCGGGGTGCCGTCCACGACCAGCTGCACGCTGCCCGGCACCCAACGATCCTCCTCGATTTCCGCCGTCAAGCCAGAGGAGAGCGTGATCGGACCGGGGAGTCTCACTGCGTGTTCCCGGAGGCCAGCCCAAGCTCCTCGATCTGCTTGAGCATCGCGGCGTTCGAGGGTTCCACCTGGTGGCTCGAATCCGGGTAGACGATGACCGGAATGTTCGTGCGGCCGCTGATCTCCTTCGCGATCTCGATCGCCGCGGGTTCCTTCACGAGATCGACGTAACGGTAGGGCGCGCCGGCGCGGTCGAAGATGAGTTTTGCGCGGCGGCAATCGGCGCACCAGTCCGCGCCGAAGATGAGGGTTTCGGTCATGACGTCTCCTATGGGCGTTGGGTCGAGCACACTCTACGCGGCAGGTACGACACTCGTGCGTGCCGGGGCGGGGTCCGCAGCGCACGGCTCAAGGATCGGATCCGCGGCGCACGGCTCGGGCGTCGGGTCTGCGGCACACAGTGCGGCTTCGGGGTCGGCCGCGCACCCGTCCGCGGCCGGAGCTGGATCGGCCGCGCAGCCGTCTGCAGCCGGAGCTGGATCGGCCGCGCAGGGATCCCCCGACGCAGTGACCGCAAGACGCTGATCTGGGTCGAGCACACTGAGGATCGCGTAACTCAGGTCCGTGAGCTGCTGCACACCGTCGCCGGGCAGCTTATTCAAGCCCTCCAGAATGAGTTCTTGAGCACCCGCCGCGTAGAGCGGCGCGCTTTCTTCCTGCACTTGCGCGCCCGAGTCGGTGAGGATCGCATTCGTGGCGCGCCGATCCTCAGCGCAGGGGAGGCGCTCCACGAGCCCGCGTTTCTCGAGGGAAGAGACGACTCGGGAAAGCCTCGGGAGCGTGGCGTTCGTGCGTGATGCGAGCGCACTTAACCGGAGCAAATGATCAGGAGCTTCGGCAAGGGCCTCGAGCAGGGTGTATTCGAAGGAGGTGATTCCCGACGGGCTCAAGTGGCGGTCGAGCGCTGTCGGGAGGAGCTCCAAGAGTGCGTGGAGGCGAGCGATCGCGACGCGCTCGCGGTGGGCGAGTGAGGTGGTCATGAAACTGATTCTATCAATTACTTGCATCTTTAACCATGCGTGCGCTACTGTTTAGTTGTACCTAAAACCAAAGCGTGGTTCGGCTCGGATTTCCGTGACATGCACAGCAATACAGAACACAAGGAGACGGCAATGGCAAACTTCACGATCTTCGGCACCGGCAACATGGCAAACGCAATCGCTGGGGTGCTCACCAGTGGTGGGTCCTCAGTGGAGCACATCGCCCACGAGCAGGTCGGCAGCGCACCGGTGACCGGTGACATCGTCGTGCTCGCCGTTCCGTACCCGGCGGTCGACGGGATTATCGAGGCCTACGGCGAGCAGCTCGCCGGCAAGACCGTCGTCGACATCACGAACCCGTTGAACTTCGAGACCTTCGACTCGCTCGTGGTGCCCGTGGGCAGCTCGGCAACCGCCGAAATTCAGGCAAGGCTTCCGCAGAGCCGCGTCGTCAAGGCATTCAACACGACCTTCGCCGCGACGCTCGCCTCGAAGCAGGTCGGCGAAAACGTGACGACCGTGCTGGTCGCCGGCGACGACAACGATGCGAAGGCGGCGCTCGTCGCAGCAATCGCCGCGGGTGGCGTCAACGCGATTGACGCAGGATCCCTCGCCCGCGCACACGAACTCGAGGCCATCGGCTTCATGCAGCTGACGCTCGCGGTCGCCGAAAAGGTGTCGTGGTCCGGCGGCTTCGCGGTAGTTAAGTAAGACCCCGGGGCGTGGCGCCCCGATTCCTCACCACTCAACACTTATCGTGCGGACCCGGCAGTCCGGGCCAGATCAGAAAGGTTGTTCGCTCATGTCGACACCGACCCCCACCACCGACGAGCGCCTGCTCAGCCGTGACCTGGCCATGGACGCGGTCACCCTGCGCGTCGGCGACCTCGAGAACATGTCCTCGTACTACGCGAACGCGCTCGCGCTCGAACCAGTCGAAGAGCGAGCGCGCGGTGCCGAGGTGCACCGCGTGCTCGGCCGGGCGGGCACACCTCTCGTCCGCCTCATCCACACCCCCGACCTTCCCGCAGTCAAGCCCTCGGACGCGGGCCTCTTCCACACCGCGTTCCTGTTCGAAGACCAGGCGTCGCTCGCCGCGACGACCTACCGTGCCGCGCAGGATTCGCGCAGCCGGTTCGCCGGGTCCAGTGACCACCTCGTCAGTGAAGCCTTCTACTTCACCGATCCCGAAGGCAACGGCATCGAACTGTACTTCGATCGCCCGCGCGACCGCTGGCAGTACGACGACCGTGGCAACGTGAAGATGGACACGATCTTCCTCGACCCGAACGCGTACCTCAACACGCACCTCACCGAGGACACACTCGAGCGCGTGGGCGAGCTCAGCGGCATCATCGGACACGTGCACCTGCAGGTCGGTGACGTCGCGACGGCGCGTGCGTTCTACGCGGACGCGCTCGGATTCGAGCCGACCGTCACCGACTACCCGGGAGCCCTGTTCGCCTCCGCCGGCGGGTACCATCACCACGTCGCGATGAACACCTGGAACAGTCGGGGCGCCGGCCCGCGCGCCGCGGGTCTCGGGCTCGGGGATGTCTCGATCACACTCCCCGGTCGGGAGGACCTCGACGCGCTCGTGACACGTCTGCGGGGGCAAGGGATCCCCTTTGCCGACAATGGGCGCTCGGTCGTGGTGGACGATCCCTGGGGCACACAGGTCACGCTGTCCGTGCCCGGCACGACGGCTGAGGAACTGCTCGAGCGCTGATCCCTGGCCAGGGATCCCTCGCCGGCTGCTTGTTGCGCCTCACAGCACTTCGCGACTTCGCGCGCTTCTCCGCGAGGCTTCGCTCACTTTCTCCGCAACGCGGGGGATCTCCCGTCTGCGTACCGAAAACTGCAAAATGCGGTACGCAGAGGGGAGATACCCCGCTGGAGAGAGAAAGAGGAATTTGGCTCGTGTGGGGGCGCGGGTTTGCGGCTCAAAGCCAGCACGGGCCTTCGGTTTGGAACAGGGAGTCGCTGGGTAGGGCGAGTGAGCTGAGTGAGCTACTTGCGCATTAGAGAACCTGCGGCTTGCTTGTGCGCGGTGGGCATCCATAGGGATCGCGCGAGCAGCGCCGCCCCGACCCCGAGCAGAGCGCCAGCAACAGTGTCGCTCAGCCAGTGCACCCGCAGCGCGGTTCGACTCCACATCATGACGAGCGTCCACGTCAGCGCGATCGCCCACGCGAATCCGGCGGTGCGTGCGGGGAAATCGTCAGCGTACGCGACGACCAGCGCCAGAGACACGGCGAGCGCGGCGGCCGCGGTCGAGTGCCCCGACGGGTAGGAACTGCCAAATGAAGCGGCGAGCTGGTCTCCGGGCCGTGGCCGGAGCACGAGGGCCTTGATGAGCTCCGACCCCGCCGCGCCAAAGATGACAGCCGTCGCGACTGCGCCAGCGTCGCGGCGCCGCCGAAGCACGAGGAGCAGAGCGACCGCGATGGCCGTCACGGCGAGGGCTCCGAGCATGGAGCCTGCCTCGGCGAAGAAGACGGCCACTGCGTGCATCGCGGACCCGCGAGTGGTCTGCGCGATCCCTATCCACCAGCGGTCGACCGGGAGCGGTCCGGTCCCCACGAACCGCAGGTAGACGCCGAACGCCACTGCGGCGATGATGAGCGATCCGCCCCAGGTGGCGAGCGTGCGCGATGGACTTCGGGACATGGGATCACGGTAGCCGGTCACCCTGTTGCGGCGGGTATTCGTATGCACTTGCGGCGCGCGGCAACGTCGAGTGCAGCATGCTCGCGGCCTTCGACTTTGCCCCCGCTGAAGCTGTGTGCCCAGACTCTCGAGTGCCCGGCGCTTCCCGTTACACTTGTCTGCGAAACGTTAGTGGACAGCTGATAACAATGGTGTTACAGTTGATAGTTGCACTACGGACACCACTATGCCTGCATATAGCGGTAGGCCCCGGGAGCTGGCGCGAAAGCGCAAATGAGCCTCGCCGCGTGATCCGATGCAATTCTCGCAAGACCAGGTCAACCGGCCCGACGGGGCCCACGGAGGTAGTTTCCTTGGCTGCTGCGCGCAACGCATCGTCAACTGATAATCCGAAGAACGGTCGCAATCACAAGCGGCTCTCCTTCGCCAAGATTTCCGACACGCTGTCGGTGCCAAATCTGCTGGCACTGCAGCTGGAGAGCTTCGACTGGCTCGTCGGTAGCGACGAGTGGAAGGAGCGCCTCAAGGAGGCGCAGAAGCAGGGGCGCGATGACGTCGCCCTGAAGAGCGGCCTCGAGGAGATCTTCGACGAGATCTCCCCGATCGAGGACAACGCCGGCACCATGCAGCTCTCCTTCGAGAACCCGATCCTCGATGAGCAGAAGTTCACGATCGAAGAGTGCAAGGAGCGTGGCAAGACCTACGCCGCGCCGTTGTACGTCGAGGCGGCGTTCTACAACACCGAGACGCAGGTGCTGAAGAGCCAGACGGTCTACATGGGCGATTTCCCCATCATGACCGACAAGGGCACCTTCATCATCAACGGCACCGAGCGCGTCATCGTGTCGCAGCTGGTCCGTAGCCCCGGCGTGTACTTCGAGCGCACCCAGGAGAAGACGAGCGATAAGGACGTCTTCACCGCACGAGTGATCCCGAGCCGCGGCGCTTGGCTCGAGTTCGAGATCGATAAGCGTGACCAGGTCGGCGTTCGCATCGACCGCAAGCGCAAGCAGTCGGTCACCGTGTTCCTCAAGGCGCTCGGCATGACGAGCGAGGAGATCCTCGAGGAGTTCGCCGGCTACGAGTCCATCGCGCTGACGCTCGAGAAGGACGGCATCCTCACTCAGGAGGAAGCGCTCAAGGACATCTACCGCAAGCAGCGGCCGGGCGAGCAGGTAGCGATCGAGGCGGCGAAGGCGCTGCTCGACAACAGCTACTTCAACCCGAAGCGCTACGACCTCGCCAAGGTTGGGCGTTACAAGATCAACCGGAAGCTCGGACTCGATGCGCCGATCACCGACTCGGTGCTCTCAGTCGAGGACATCGTGGCCACGATCAAGTACCTCGTCGGGCTGCACGCCGGCACGCAGACCCTTCCTGGCGTCCGCGACGGCTCGCCGGTCGAGATCCGCCTCGACACCGACGACATCGATCACTTCGGCAACCGACGCATCCGCGCGGTCGGCGAACTGATCCAGAACCAGGTGCGCACCGGCCTGAGCCGGATGGAGCGCGTCGTCCGTGAGCGGATGACGACCCAGGACATCGAGGCGATCACGCCGAACACCCTGATCAACACCCGGCCGGTTCTGGCCGCGATCAAGGAGTTCTTCGGCACCTCGCAGCTGTCGCAGTTCATGGATCAGAACAACCCGCTTGCCGGGCTGACGAACAAGCGCCGTCTCTCGGCACTCGGCCCGGGCGGTCTCTCACGTGACCGTGCTGGCGTCGAGGTGCGAGACGTGCACCCCTCGCACTACGGCCGCATGTGCCCGATCGAGACGCCGGAAGGCCCGAACATCGGCCTGATCGGTGCGCTCGCGACCTTCGCGCGCATCAACTCGTTCGGCTTCATCGAGACTCCCTACCGTCGCATCGTCGACGGGAAGGCGACCGACCAGGTCGATTACCTCACTGCCCACGAGGAAGATGAGTACCTCATCGCCCAGGCCGGCGCCCCCCTCACCGCGGACGGCACGTTCGCGGAGAAGCAGGTGCTCGCTCGCCCCCGCGGTTCCGAGGTGATGCTCGTCGATTCCGATCGCGTGCAGTACATGGATGTTTCGCCCCGCCAGATGGTGTCGGTGGCGACCTCGCTGATTCCGTTCCTCGAGCACGACGACGCGAACCGCGCACTCATGGGTGCCAACATGCAGCGTCAGGCGGTGCCGCTGCTGCGCAGCGAATCGCCCGTGGTCGGCACCGGTATGGAGGGCTACGCCGCCATCGATGCTGGTGACGTCGTCACCGCACTGAAGTCGGGTGTCATCGAAGAGGTCTCCGCGGACTTCGTCACGGTGATGGAGGATGACGGCGGGCGCAAGAGCTACTTCATGCGCAAGTTCGATCGCTCCAACCAGGGCACGAACTACAACCACCGGGTGATCGTTAAGGCCGGCGACCGCATCGAGGCCGGCGAGGTTATCGCTGATGGCCCGGCGACCGAGAACGGCGAGCTCGCGCTCGGCAAGAACCTGCTCGTCGCGTTCATGTCGTGGGAGGGCCACAACTTCGAGGACGCGATCATCCTCAGCCAGAACCTGGTGAAGGACGACACCCTCTCCTCGATCCACATCGAGGAGTACGACATCGACGCCCGCGACACCAAGCTCGGCAAGGAGGAGATCACTCGTGACCTCCCCAACGCCAGCATGGAGGCGCTGAAGGATCTCGACGAGCGCGGCATCATCCGCATCGGCGCTGAGGTCAAGCAGGGCGACATCCTCGTCGGTAAGGTCACGCCGAAGGGCGAGACCGAGCTTTCCGCAGAAGAACGCCTGCTCCGCGCCATCTTCAACGAGAAGAGCCGCGAGGTGCGTGACACCTCGCTCAAGGTGCCGCACGGCGTCTCGGGCACTGTCACCGCTGTGAAGGTCTTCGACGCGGAGAACGACAACGATGACGAGCTCGGCTCGGGCGTGAACCAGCGCGTCGTCGTCTACATCGCGCAGAAGCGAAAGATCACCGAGGGCGACAAGCTCGCCGGACGTCACGGTAACAAGGGCGTCATCTCGAAGATCCTGCCTGTCGAAGACATGCCGTTCCTCGCTGACGGAACCCCGGTCGACGTGATCCTCAACCCGCTGGGTATTCCGGGCCGAATGAACTTCGGCCAGGTGCTCGAGCTGCACCTCGGCTGGATCGCGAAGCAGGGCTGGAAGGTCGATGGCATGCCCGAGTGGGCTGCGAAGCTCTCCGAGGAGGCGCTTGCCGCCGCCCCGGACACGAAGGTTGCGACCCCGGTGTTCGACGGTGCGTCGGAAGCCGAGATCGCCGGACTTCTCGACTCCACGACCCCGAACCGCGATGGTGAGCGCCTCATCGACTCCACCGGAAAGACGCAGCTGTTCGACGGCCGCTCCGGCGAGCCGTACCCGTACCCGATCGCGGTCGGCTACATGTACATCCTGAAGCTGCACCACCTGGTGGACGACAAGATCCACGCGCGCTCGACCGGCCCGTACTCGATGATCACGCAGCAGCCGCTCGGTGGTAAGGCCCAGTTCGGCGGCCAGCGGTTCGGCGAGATGGAAGTGTGGGCGCTCGAGGCATACGGCGCGGCATACGCGCTGCAGGAGCTCCTGACTGTGAAGTCCGACGACATCCTCGGTCGCGTCAAGGTCTACGAGGCGATCGTGCGGGGCGAAAACATTCCGGAACCCGGAGTGCCAGAGTCGTTCCGAGTGCTCATGAAGGAGATGCAGTCGCTCTGCTTGAACGTGGAAGTGCTCGGCGCGGACGGTCAAGCCGTCAGCCTGCGCGATAACGATGACGAGGCTCACCGCACGGCGGAAGAACTCGGCATCAACCTGTCCAGCCGTTTCGAGACCTCAACGGTCGACGAGATCTAAGCCGGACCAGACACTAGCTTTCAGATTCCCAAGGAGAACATTTTGCTCGAGGGTACGAGTTTCAATGAGCTGCAGATCCGTCTGGCCACGGCAGAGGATATTCGCAGCTGGTCGTTCGGCGAAGTCAAGAAGCCGGAGACCATCAACTACCGCACGCTGAAGCCGGAGAAGGACGGCCTGTTCGGCGAGCAGATCTTCGGTCCGAGTCGTGACTGGGAGTGCGCGTGCGGCAAGTACAAGCGTGTGCGCTACAAGGGCATCGTCTGCGAGCGCTGCGGCGTCGAGGTGACGAAGTCAAGCGTGCGTCGCGAGCGCATGGGCCACATCGAACTTGCGGCCCCGGTGACCCACATCTGGTACTTCAAGGGTGTTCCGAGTCGCCTCGGATACCTCCTCGATATGGCGCCGAAGGATCTCGAGAAGGTCATCTACTTCGCCGCCTACATGATCATCGACATCGATGAAGAGGGACGGCACGAGGACCTCGGCGAGCTCGAGGCCGAGATGCGTCTCGAGCTGAAGGCCCTCGCCGATCAGCGCGACATCGCGATCGCTCAGCGTCAGCAGCAGGCCGAGCAAGATCTCGCCGCGCTCGAAGCTGAAGGTGCGAAGGCCGACCAGCGCCGCCGAGCGGAGCAGTCCGCCGAGAAGGAGATGGCGGCGATCCGCAAGGGCTTCGAGGACGACATTGCTCGCCTCGAGCGCGTCTGGGAAGACTTCCGCAACCTCAAGCTCGGTGACCTGAAGCCGGAAGACGCCGTCTTCGCAGACCTCATGGACCGCTACGGCGATTACTTCGAGGCCTACATGGGCGCCGAGGCGATCAAGAAGCGTCTCGAGACCTTCGACCTCGCCGCAGAGAGCGAGGCGCTGCACCTGCAGATCGCAGAGGGCAAGGGCCAGAAGAAGATCCGCGCGATCAAGCGCCTGAAGGTCGTCAACTCCTTCCTGCAGACGGGCGCGAGCCCGGCCGCGATGGTGCTCGACGTGGTGCCGGTGATCCCTCCGGAGCTCCGCCCCATGGTGCAGCTGGACGGTGGCCGCTTCGCGACTTCCGACCTGAACGACCTGTACCGTCGCGTCATCAACCGTAACAACCGTCTGCGGCGTCTGCTCGATCTCGGAGCACCCGAGATCATCGTCAACAACGAGAAGCGCATGCTGCAGGAGGCCGTCGACGCGCTGTTCGACAACGGCCGCCGCGGTCGTCCCGTCACGGGCACCGGCAACCGGGCGCTGAAGTCGCTCTCCGACATGCTCAAGGGCAAGCAGGGGCGTTTCCGTCAGAACCTGCTCGGCAAGCGCGTCGATTACTCGGGGCGTTCGGTCATCGTGGTCGGTCCGCAGCTCAAGCTGCACCAGTGCGGCCTGCCGAAGCAGATGGCGCTCGAACTGTTCAAGCCGTTCGTCATCAAGCGACTGATGGATCTGTCGCACGCGCAGAACGTGAAGGCTGCCAAGCGCATGGTGGAGCGCTCGCGCTCCGAGGTGTGGGACGTGCTCGAGGAGATCATCCGCGAGCGCCCCGTGCTGCTGAACCGTGCACCGACGCTGCACCGCCTGGGTATCCAGGCGTTCGAGCCGCAGCTCGTCGAGGGCAAGGCCATTCAGCTGCACCCGCTCGTCTGCACCGCCTTCAACGCGGACTTCGACGGTGACCAGATGGCAGTCCACCTGCCGCTCTCAGTTGAGGCGCAGGCAGAAGCTCGCGTACTGATGCTCGCGTCGAACAACATCCTGAAGCCGTCGGATGGCCGTCCCGTGACCCTGCCCTCGCAGGACATGATCATCGGGCTGCACCACCTGACCACCATCAAGGAGGGTGCTGAGGGCGGCGGCCGCGCATTCGGCTCGATCGCTGAGGCGATCCTTGCCATGGATGAGGGCACGCTTGATTTGAACGCTCAGATTCGTATCCGCCTCGACGGCTACACCGATGCGGGTGGAAACACCTCGGAGAAGCCGATGCTGGTGGAGACGACGCTCGGCCGGGCACTCTTCAACGAGGCGCTGCCTGAGGACTACCCGTACTTCGAGCGGGTCGCTGACAAGGGCTCCCTCTCCGGGCTGGTGAATGATCTCGCGGAGCGTTACCCGAAGGTGGAGGTCGCGGCAACCCTCGACCGTATCAAGGACGCAGGCTTCTACTGGGCTTCGCGCTCCGGGGTGACGGTGGCGCTCTCCGACGTCGTCACGCCGACGAACAAGGGCGAGATCATCGCTGAGCACGAGAAGCGCGCAGCGAAGGTCCAGCGCGACTACGACCGCGGCATGATCAGCGACGCCGACCGCCACAAGGCGCTCACCGACATTTGGACTGAGGCGACCGACGAGGTTGCGCAGGCGATGCAGGACGCGTTCCCCGAAGACAACACCATCTACCGGATGGTGTCGTCGGGTGCGCGCGGTAACTGGCTGCAGATCCGCAACATCGCCGGTATGCGCGGCCTGGTGTCGAACCCGAAGGGCGAGATCATCCCGCGCCCGATCCTCAACTCCTACCGCGAGGGCCTGTCCGTCGCCGAGTACTTCATCGCCACCCACGGTGCGCGTAAGGGGCTCGCGGACACGGCGCTGCGTACGGCAGACTCCGGATACCTGACTCGTCGTCTGGTCGATGTCTCGCAGGATGTCATCATCCGCGAGGAAGACTGCGCCACGAAGCGGGGTCTCGACCTCGTCATCGCGGAGGAAGACGCGAACGGCGTGCTCGTGCGCGACGACAACGTTGAGAACTCGGTGTATGCGCGTACGCTCGCCGCAGATGCGACAGATGCTGACGGCAATGTTGTGGCGACCGCGGGTGAAGACGTCGGTGATGTGCTCATCGACCGCCTCGTGGCGGTGGGTGTGACTGAGATCAAGGTGCGTTCGGTGCTCACGTGCGAGTCTGCAGTCGGCGTCTGCGCCACCTGCTACGGGCGTTCGCTCGCGACGGGACAGCGGGTCGACATCGGCGAGGCCGTCGGGATCATCGCTGCGCAGTCGATCGGTGAGCCGGGCACGCAGCTGACGATGCGTACCTTCCACACGGGTGGTTCGGCATCGGCCGACGACATCACCCAGGGTCTGCCCCGCGTGCAGGAGCTCTTCGAAGCGCGTACGCCGAAGGGTGCTTCGCCGATCGCTGAGGCGGCCGGCCGGGTCACCATCGAGGACACGGAGAAGAGCCGTCGCATCATCCTCACGCCGGATGACGGCACCGAGGAGAAGCAGTACCCCGTGCTGAAGCGCGCCACGCTGCTTGTCGAAGACGGCGATCACGTCGAGCTCGGTGAGCCGTTCCTCGCGGGCACCCTCGATCCGAAGGATATTCTGCAGGTCGGCTCGACCGAGAATGAGAAGCACATTCCGGGCGAGCGCGCCGTGCAGAAGTACCTCGTCGAAGGTGTTCAGGGGGTCTACCGCTCGCAGGGCGTGCCGATCCACGACAAGCACATCGAGGTCATCGTGCGCCAGATGCTGCGCAAGGTGACGGTGGTGGACCACGGCGAGACCGAGCTGCTCCCGGGCGAGCTCGTCGACCGCTCACGCTACCAGCGCATCAACCGTGAGGCGCTGCTCGAGGGCAAGCGTGCGGCGACGGCGCGTCCCGAGGTCATGGGTATCACCAAGGCCTCGCTCGCGACGGAGTCCTGGCTGTCGGCCGCTTCCTTCCAGGAGACGACCCGTGTGCTCACGCAGGCTGCAATGGAGGGATCGAGGGATCCGCTGATCGGTCTCAAGGAGAACGTCATCATCGGTAAGCTCATCCCGGCCGGAACGGGCCTGAGTACCTACCGGGACGTCGATGTCGAAGCCACGGAAGAGGCGAAGGCGGAACGTTACCCGAACCGTCTGTTCTCGACCGAGGGGACCTTCGATGAGAACGACCTGTCGTTTGTCGACTTTGACAGCTTCACGTCAGACGAGTTCAACCCCGGCAACTACAGCTAAGTAACCCGCCGGATATCGCTCGGGGCGCTCGCACTTCAGGTGCGGGCGCCCCGAGCTTTTTTCGCATTCACCGCGCGTGCGCGCCGACAAAGCCTCGGAAGCTTGTACTGTGGCCGCAGAATGTCCATGGTCGGAGTGCACTCCGACCGGTCCCCGCCCTCCGAGAGGTGAAGCCATGAGCGACAACCGTGAAACGCCCTCCGTCGGTGCCCCCGTGGAAGAGACCGAGGCGAGTCGCACCGAGATTCTCGAAGCTGTGGAGCGCGCCAAGGAGGCGCCCGACGCGCCTGAGGGAGCGCCGCACAGTGTTGCTGGCACTGGCGAACCTCACCTTGCCGGGCCGGTGAACGAGTCATCGGATGCAATCGAGGAGCTGCGCCGCCGGGAAGCCGCAGCCCAGGTCGATACGCAGATGGATGTTGACGTGCCCGCCAATGGTGTGACCGGCACCGTTGCGCCCGGCACTGCAGTTCCCGGCGCTACCGTGCCTGCTGCAGCGGCGCCCGCGGCGCCCGGCACTGCCGTACCCGCTCCCGAGCGAGTCGTCGCGCCGACAGATCTCCCCAGCGCAGCAGCCGAGCCGACCGAGGTCTCCGCTCTTCCCCCGATCGCTGATGGTCCTGCCCGTGACGGCGAGATCCGGATCAGCCCGGACCATCCGATGGCCGCGCTGTACACTCAGTCGCCGCTCCCTCCCGAAGTGCGGGGGAATCGCGGCGCAGGCACGCTGATCGCGCTGCTCGCGACGGTGGGCTTTGCGGTGGTCTATGCGGGAGTCATCGCGCTCTGGCTTGCGCCGCAGTATCCGCCGTCCTCCTACCTCGACGAGGGGCTCATTCCGAGCCTCGCATCGGTCGGGTTCGGGGCTGCCGTCGTCTCGTTCTTCATCGCGCTCACGCTACTTGTGATCATCGTTGGCCGCGCCGGATGGTGGGCCTACGTGCTCGGCGGCTTCTTCGTCGCTGCCCTGGTCTGGGCGGGGACCGTTCTCGGCGGTGGACTGCACGACCGTTTCATTCTCGGCCAGGGTGTCTCCTGGAATCCGTTTGAGCTCATGGCGGCCTACGGTCTGCAGATCCCGGTGCTCACTGCAGCGCTCGTCGCGCGCGAGATCACGATCTGGTTCGGTGCGTGGATCGGTGCCCGTGGCCGGAAGATCAAACAGCAGAACGCTGAAGCGCTCGCAGAGTACGAGCAGGCCCTTACAGAAGCGCAGGCGACGGCACGATGAGCGAGGGCGCCCGTCGCGGCGTCACCCGTGGGTACGTGGGGGCGCTTATCGCAGCTACGGGAGTCGTCGCTGCCGCGCTCACAGTCGCGAGCTGGGGGATCCTGTCGCTCGCGCTGCAACGGTCGCCCGTGCTGACCGAGGGCGTTCCGGTGTGGGTCGCCCCGGTGTTCGTCATCGTCCTACTCGCCGGGCTCGCGTGGGCGCTTTGGAATCAGGCGGTCACCCTGCTCAAGGGCCGGCGCCAGCCCCAGTGGGGGAGTATCTTCGTCGTGGCCATCGGTGCGTACCTCGTGTGGTGTCTCGGTGGTGTGCTCGCGGGCATGCAGCTGCTCGACACTTGGCTGAGCCCATTCTCCGCCGCACTTGTAGTGATCTGGGCGGTTTCCGCGCTCATCTTCTGGGCGGTGCTCTCGAGGCGGGTGTACACGGATCGGCCTCCGCCGCGGTGGCCATGGGAGCGCGACGAGGAGACGGGTTGACGGTGGTGGGCAGCAGCATCGATACGCGGGTCGACGCGGCGGTCGATTCCTGGCTGCGCTGGCTGCCGACCTGGAGCCCGGGTACGCATCGTGGTCGGGCACGCCTGTGCCGACGCTGCACGGGTTCACCGATGATCTCCGCCGCAGGGATCGATGTGGATGTTCCGCATCAGGTGTTGCACGCGCTTGTCTCTCGCCTGCAACGAATCATCGACCGTGACGTCGACGAGTTCACCGCGAACGAGCTCCCTGCGCTGCACGCGGAGCTCACCGGCGAGGACCTGTGGAACAGCGGTGGCTATGATCCGGCTGCCGGCTTGGACCCCGAGTTCGAGGGGCTCGACCCCGATCCTGAGCCGGAGGAAAGCGAGCAGCCGTATCTGTTCACGCTCTCCGGACTGGCCGAGGAGACGCGGCCGGAGGCTACCCTCCCGCGACCGCCCCTCAGCCCGGAGGAGAAGCGTCGGATTCGCAGGGAGATTGAACTCGCTGACGCGCACGCGGACAGTGTGGGGCGCGAGGTCTGCTTTGCGGTGATGTCTCATCGGGCTCGAATCACCACGGCGATCGAGCGGTTCGTGGAACCGCAGATCCGTGCGATGCTCGATGATTTGAGTCGACATCTCGAACCGCCCGTGTAGTCCGGACGGGATGGGCTACATCAGATGGGTGTCATGAGACTCTGGGAAGGCCACGGCCACAGCCACGCTGCTGCTGCGGAGGCCTCTCCTGCGACGCGCAGCAGTGTGCCGGTGAGGGTGGTCACCCTCATCCTGCTCGCGGTCATCGCGCTGGGCACCGGGATCGGCCTGGTCATGCTGTGGCCGGATTACGATCGAGCGGGTGCGGTCGCGGAGCGTGTTGACTTTGTGGCGCCAGGGGTGACGCTCGAGCGGGGCGAGGTCATTCACATCGAGGAGGGGTGCGAGACCATCTCCGGCCCGCAAGCCCGTCTGCCTGACGACGCGCCGGCCGCAGGCGACGGGGGCGGCACGCCGCAGTGCCTCACCGTTAGTGTCGGCGTGCTCACCGGCGACGATGCGGGGCGCCTCGTCGAGGTCGCGGTTCGCGGTGCGCACGCCTCGGCGGGGCTAAGAACTGGCGACCACGTGGAACTCATGGCCGTGCCGCAGGTCGCCTCCGTCGACGCCGTCGGAGAACCCGAACCGGCTACGGCGACATACGAGGTCTCCCGCCTCTACGACATCTCCGGGGTGTTCCGTGAGCTCCCGCTCGCACTGTTGGCACTGGCTTTCGCCGCGGTCGTGATTGCGGTGGGGAGATTCCGCGGCGCACTCGCGCTTCTCGCGTTAGGGATCAGCGCCGGCGTCATTTTCTTCTTCATGCTCCCCGCGCTCGTGTCGGGTGGACCGGGGATCCCGATCGCGATCGTGGGGTCCAGCGCGATCATGCTGGTCACCCTGTATCTGGTGCACGGCCCGAACCTTCGCACCACGGCCGCGCTCTTCGGCACGCTCTTCGGAATCGGCATCATGGCGCTCGTATCCGCGGTGTCAGTTCACGCGACGAGGCTCAGCGGGGTCGGAGACGAGGCTTCGGGGCTCCTGTCGGGCGTCGCCGGCGAGATAGATTTCCGCGGTCTGTTGAGCTGCGCGATCATCATCGCGGGGCTCGGCATTCTGAATGACGTCACCATCACCCAGGCATCCTCGGTGTGGGAGTTGCGGGCCGCGGCGCCGGAGATGTCGCGGACCGAAATCTATGCGCGTGCAATGCGCATCGGCAGGGATCACATCGCCTCGACCGTCTACACCGTGTTCTTCGCGTACGTCGGTGCGGCGTTAAGCGTTTTGATCGTGCTCTACCTCTACGATCGACCGACGCTGTCGCTCCTGACGCAAGAGGACATCGTCGTCGAGATCGTGCGAACGCTGTGCGGCAGCATCGGTCTGGTGCTGGCCGTGCCCATCACGACAGGGATTGCGGCGCTCTTTGCTTCTCCCGCCGCGGCGCCAGCTTTTCCCGCTGCGGCGCCGGCTTCCCCCGCTGCGGCGCCGGCGGCCCCCGCTGCATCTCCCGCCACTGCGCCCACGGCCGAGATTTCCAGGCGAGGTCCGCTGGCGGCGGACTAAGCTGGGAGCCGGTGCGAGGGATCCCTCTCCGCGCCCGACGACGAACCGGCGGCAACTGCGGATCCGCAGCGCCGAAACGACCACAAGGAGCGTATGGTGGCATTTATCGACGCGGTGATCGCCCGCGAGATTCTCGATTCGCGCGGCAACCCGACCGTGGAGGTCGAAGTGGGGTTGACCGACGATTCTGTAGGGCGTGCCGCGGTGCCATCTGGCGCCTCGACGGGTGCCTTCGAAGCGTACGAGCTGCGAGACGGCGGAGACCGGTACCTCGGCAAGGGCGTGACGAAGGCTGTCGATGCGGTGTTCGACGAGCTCGCGCCTGCAGTCGAAGGCTTCTCGGCAGACGATCAGCGGCTTATCGACGCCGCGCTGAAAGAGGTCGACGGGACGGACAATAAGGAGCGCGTCGGCGCGAACGCCATTCTCGGTGTGAGCCTCGCCGTCGCCCACGCGGCAGCCGAGTCGGCGGGGCTTCCGCTCTACCGCTACCTGGGCGGACCGAACGCTGCGACGCTTCCAGTGCCGCTCATGAACATCATCAACGGCGGTGCACACGCG
>Ga0265293_10001130_pt1 | contig 60022 bp, 64 predicted proteins | sample Munlanlewell138R_FD_192505 | JGI IMG/M metagenome (GOLD analysis project Ga0265293, IMG submission 192505) | Leachate microbial communities from a municipal landfill in Southern Ontario, Canada - Leachate well 138R | ecosystem: Engineered > Solid waste > Landfill > Unclassified | place: Canada...
ATCAGGCGGGGTAGATTCCTCAGTAGCTGCCCTGCGTCTTTTAAAACAAGGCTACAATGTAGTTGGTGTTTTTATTAAAGTTTGGCATCCAGATTGGCTTAAATGTAACTGGGAAGCAGAGCGTCTGGATGCTATGCGGGTAGCAGCTCGTCTGAAGATAAAATTTTTAACTTGTGATGCTGAGCAAGCTTATAAAGACGGTGTGGCTGACTATTTCATCCGTGAATACTCAGCAGGACGAACTCCAAACCCGGACGTTATGTGCAATAAACACGTTAAATTTGGCACTTTCTTAAAGTTTGCTATTGACCAAGGAGCTGATTATATTGCAACCGGCCATTACGCAAGAAGAACTGAGGTAACAAATGGGGAAGGTGTTAAAAAATTTCAATTAAACCGTGGTCTTGATAACGATAAAGATCAATCCTATTTTCTTTGGACTCTAACACAAGAACAACTGGCCAGAACTTTATTTCCCATAGGTGATACAGAAAAATCTCAAGTCAGAAAAGAGGCGAAAAAAGCTGGTTTGTTGACCGCTTCAAAAAAAGATAGTCAGGGTATTTGTTTTTTAGGTCATATTGATATAGCACAGTTTCTTAGTCACTACATTGATTTAGAACCAGGTGAAGTATTGGATATGACAGGTAAAATAATAGGTCATCACAATGGAGCTATGATTTACACTACTGGACAAAGACATGGATTTACCATCACTACTAAAGATGAACAGCGTCAGCCTTATTATGTAATTGATAGAGACTTAACCAAAAACACCATTACTGTAGGGAATATATTACCCACTTTAAATGAGTCCGATGTCTTAAAAGTTATAGAGGTAAATTTAATTGAAGAAGATTTAGGGATACCTTCTGAGATAGAGGTACAAACAAGATATCGTCAAAAACCGAATCTATTTTCCGTCACCAAAGAAGACAAGGATTTAATCCTTCGACCTAAAAGTGAGATAGATAGTGTTAGTAGTGGACAATCTTGTGTATTTTATTCAGGTAGTCAGTGTCTAGGAGGTGGTATCATAAAGTAATGGCAATAAAAGTACTAAAAGCTGACGGCTTATATCAAGATTTCGACGTTCAAAAATTAAAACGTTCGTTACGCAGGTCAGGAGCAACTGATGAAGAAACTAAGGAAGTCGTAAAAAGAATAGAAGCTATTCTTTATGACGGAATTAGAACTCAAGAAATATATCGTCACGCTTTTACTTTTTTACGTGAAGGTCAAAAAGACATAGCCGCTCGTTATTCTCTAAGAAGAGCGCTGTTTGGTCTAGGTCCCACAGGATTTCCATTTGAAGATTTTTTAGCCCGTTTATTCCAAACTGAAGGCTATACTACAAAAACTAGAGTCTCCTTAGTAGGTAAGTGTGCAGAGCATGAGCTAGATATAGCGGCTTATAGTGAAAGCGATAGCTTCGTCTGTGAAGCAAAATTTCACTCCAGACCAGGTATAAAATCCGATTTACAAGTTGTTATGTATAGCTATGCGAGATTGCTAGATTTGAAAAATCAAAAGATTTGTCAGCAGGATGTGTGTGGTATCAAAGATTTTAAAATAGTTACAAATACGAAATTTACCAATACTGCCGAAAAATATGCTAATTGTGTTGGGATGTCCTTATTGAGCTGGAATTATCCCGAAGGGAATAATTTGCACGATTTAATACAACGATCAGGACTATATCCTGTAACGGTACTGAATAATCTTAGTCAGTCACAAAAATTGATGCTGATAAGTAGAGGAGCAATAGTTTGCAGCGATTTGGTCGAAAGACCGCAGTTATTAAGACATTTACACATTAGCAAAAAGCGCACCGAGTCTGTCTTAGCAGAAGCAGCCTCTTTATGTGGGAAAAAGTAGAACTAAAAACGACGATAATAAATAGTTCGTTTAAATTACAAAATACTTTCAACATTTTAAAAGGGTTTTAAGCTCCTACAAATATATGCTACAATCGGAAGTATATTAAAATTAGTACAGAATTACGTATGTCAGAAGAATTAAAGCAAGAAAGTCAAAAGACAGTAGTGGCCTTTGTGGCCGGACTTTTAATAGGGGGTCTATTGGTCTGGGTTTTTGCCGGTTCCGGTAAAACAGAAAGTAATGATCAGGATTCTAATAAACAAGATTTTGAAATAAACGAATCTGTTGAAGATCAAGCGGGAGATAATAACGTTGTTGATTTAACTGATAAAAAGGAGACCAAAACTGATTTAGAAGTAGGAAATGCTTCAATCAAAGTATCTAATCAAGAAGCAGGTAATTCAGTTGTAATAGATGCTGCAACTTTCCCAGTAGCTGAAGGTTGGATAGCTGTACGCAGTTATGCTAATGGTGAGTTGGGAAGTATTCTTGGAGCTGCTCGTTTCTCAAAGGAACAAGGCCTTATCCCTGAAAGGATTCCATTACTGGCTGCGACAACACCAGGTCGCTCTTATGCTGTCGTTTTCTTCTCTGACGACGGAGACAGAGAATTCAACCTAGCAGGTGACGTTCAGTTAGATGGAGGTTTAGGAAGCTTTACAGCTAAATAAGCACACTAATTAATAAAAAACCGGCCCTAAGGCCGGTTTTTTATTATCCGAAAATAAGCTATACTAAACAAATGGCAGAGTATGTTAAGCGCTATAACCCAAATCGTAGTTCTGAATGGAATTATGGAGGACCCAAATGGCGATTATCAAGATCTAAATTAGACTTTTTCTTGGAGTGTCCACGTTGTTTTTATTTGGATAACAAATTGGGTACTAAACGACCAGGCTTTCCAGCCTTCAATCTAAATATAGCGGTTGATGAACTCTTCAAGAAGGAGTTTGATGTGCACCGTGAAGCTGGAACAGCCCATCCGATTATGCGGAAATATGACATCGAGGCTATCCCTTTTTCTCATAAAGATATAGACAAGTGGCGTGATAATTTCGTCGGTATAGATTATAAAGACAAAGAAACTGGATTAGTTATATCTGGAGCGGTGGACGATATATGGGTAAAACCCAATGGGGAATTGATAATCATAGATTATAAGGCTACCTCGAAAGACGGATCTATAATAGAACTCTCTGATAGTCCTTGGGATCAACAATATAAAAGACAACTAGGAGTCTATAAATGGTTACTAGAAAAAAATGGTTTCAAAGTCAGTAATACTGGTTATCTAGTGTATGCAAACGCTGATAAAGCAGTCGACGCTTTTGATGATCGTCTAATTTTTGAAACTACTTTAGTCTCAGTTGAACTAGAAGAAGAATGGATAGAACCTGTACTGGAAGAAATTAAAGCGTGTTTAGAAAGTGATGAAATACCTGAGATAGGTAATAATTGTGAATTTTGTCCTTACCGAGAAGCTGCTGGTAAAAAATTGTTGCATATGCACCAAGCTCTAAAGGCCCGACCAAAGAAAGACCCAAATTCTGATACCAAGGAAACTATTGAACAGTTAAAAAAGAAATATGCTTAGTTTTTCTGATCGAGTTAAAGAAATTGTGAAAAATATACCCAAAGGTAGTGTGATGACTTATAGAGAGGTAGCTATAGAAGCAGGTAATAACAAGGCAGCTCGAGCAGTTGCTAATGTTATGGCGGCCAATTATGAACCCTCTATACCTTGTCACAGAGTAATTCGATCAGATGGTCAATTAGGAGGATATAATAGAGGGGGCGAAGTTAAAAAGCGAATTTTATTAGAAAGAGAAGGTGTTTCTCTAAAATAAGAATATGTCGGCATCTGATAGGGTAAAAAGGGCTATAGAATCCATCAACAGAAGTCGCGGTGTCACTGATAGAGGTAACGCCGTGAGAGAAATGATTTCTGGCGTCCAAGAGTATGTAAATAATCTTGAAATGGAGAAAAACCTGGTCAAAGAAATACCAGCGCTACAGACAGAAATAAATGACCTAAAAACTCAAGTGAAGGCTGAGGAATTATCGAGCGAAAGACGCCAACTAGAAAGAGCTATTCACGAAAAGGAGGATGTTCTCAAACAGGCACTACAAGCCAGGAGAAATTCAGATAAAAACCGCACCATAATCAAAAATTTAAGAACGGATGTATCAGAGCTTAAAAGATTGTTGGATTCAGCTATATAAAATATGTATACCTACAAGATAGAACAGGCCATAAAAGCAGCCTCATTGCTCCATAAGGACCAATTCAGACAAGGCTTGGTAGCCATCCCGTATGTGAGTCATCTCTTCTCTGTAGCGAGTATCGTGGCCGATTACACAGATGATGAGGATGTAATAGTAGCCGCTCTACTGCACGACACCTTAGAAGATACCGACTATACAGCCGAAGAGCTGGAAGGAGATTTTGGGAAAAAAATAAGAGACATTGTAGAGTCTTTATCTGAACCTAAAGACACAGAAAAGAAGAAGTATACTTGGCGAGAAAGAAAACAAGCTTACACTGATAAACTAAAGAAAGCATCTGATGAGGCTTTGCTTATAGCCGCCGCCGACAAGACTCATAATATGCGCTCTATTGTAGAAGAGTATGCCGATAATCATAATCGTTTTCTTAAAGAGTTTAGTGGTCCCATAGAAGATAGAGTTTTCGCTTACCAAAATATATCCAATGTTATAAATAGGAGATTAAAAAATAACATTTTAAGAGAATTTAATAATGTTTTTACCGAATATAAAAATTTTATAGAAGATGTCAAAAATAAAAACTAACACATTTACATACGTTCCGACGCAGAAACTTCCAAAACTTGGTCCTATTAAACACGAGTGGGATTTAAGAGGTCTTTATTATAAAAATGAAAAGGATCCACAAATAGAATTGGACGTCCTGCAAACCGAAAAAGCTTACACTAAATTTGCTAAGAAATGGAAAAACACTGATTTTACAAAGAACGCTGAGATCTTAGCAGAAGCTCTAAAAGAATACGAGACTCTGATTAGTATGTCAGAATCTAGCAAGCCGGGTCGGTATTTTAGTTTCAGATTGGTTTTAAATGCCAAAGATTCCACAGCGGAGAAAAAATTGGCTATTTTATCAAATCGTTTACGTAAATTATCTGACGAGGTTATATTTTTCACCTTAGAAATTGGAAAAGTTCCAACTAATAAGCAGGAAATATTTAAAGTTTCTCCGCTACTCAAACCATACTATTATTTTTTAGAATGTATTTGGCAAAATGCTAAGTATGATTTAAGTGAAGCAGAGGAAAAGATAATCAACTTGAAAGCCCGGCAATCAAGTAGTATGTGGGTAAATATGGTGGAAAAACTATTAGCGAAAGAGACAATTCTTTGGCAAGGAAAAGAATTACCCTTCAATGAAGCGATGGAAACAATAGATTTATTGTCACCTAAAGATAAAGAGAAGCTTTGGACAAAATTGATGTTAGTTGCCAAAAACCTAGGTGAAGTAGCTGAACATGAATTCAATGCTGTAATTAATGATGTCAGAACTGAAGACGATTTGCGAGGTTATAAAAAACCCTATAGTGCCACTGCTTTACACTATGAGGATACAGAAAAAAGTATTGAGAACTTAGTTTCTGTAGTTAGTACGGAAGGTTTTAAATTGAGTAACAAATTCTATCGCTTAAAAGCTGATTGGCACGGACTGGATAAGCTACATTACACACGGAAGTATGACAGTATCGGTACTGCTCCGGTTATACCGTTTAAACAAGCTGTGGAAATCTGTCGTGACGTATTTTATGGTGTCAAAAACGAATATGGAGTCATATTTGATAATATGTTAACCAATGGACAAATCGATGTTTTTCCTAAAGCAGGAAAGAGGGGAGGAGCATTTATGTCAGACTCCATTGGTAATCCCACTCATGTTTTCTTGAACCATTTAGAAAATTTCAAATCTTTAGAGACTTTAGCTCATGAAATGGGTCACGCTATACACGCTCACCGCAGCAAAACCCAGCCGCCTTTTTATCAAGGTCACTCTATTACTACAGCCGAGACAGCCAGTACTTTATTTGAAAATCTTCTTTTTGATAGTGTTTATGCGCAAGCAGATGAACAAAGTAAGCCGATACTTCTGCACGATCGTATGGCTCGTGATATTTCCACAATCCAAAGACAGATTGCATTCTTTAACTGCGAGCTAGAGATACACAACACCATAAAAGAACAGGGTGCTATGACCAACGATGAATTACGTGATTGTATGTATAAACACCTTAAATCCTATCTTGGACCAGCTATAGCACTTGATAAAAATGACGGTTACAGTTATGTATACATACCTCATTTACGTTATGGGTTTTATGTCTATACTTATTCTTTTGGAATTTTAATTAGCACTATTATGGCGAATCATTACAAGGCTGATAAAAAATATGTGCAAGAAATAGATAAGTTTTTATCAGCCGGAGCTTCAGATTCTGTCGCTAATATATTCAAATCAATTGGTATAGATACCACCAAACAAGATATCTTTAGCAAAGCTCTGCTTAACCAGGCGGCAGACATTGATAGTTTTGCCAAAATGGTAAAAGCTAAGAAAAAAAAGCAGTAATACTAGTAATCTCTTTACCATCTGGTATATTGTCATAAATATTATGTCGGGAAATGAAATAAGAACAAAGTTTTTAAATTTTTTTGAGAAGAGGGGACACACCATAATTCCTTCGGCGTCTTTAGTGCCGGAAAATGATCCATCAGTGCTCTTTAATACCGCAGGAATGCAGCCTCTGGTTCCTTATCTATTAGGTCAGGAACATCCAACTGGTTCAAAACGAATAGTAAACTCACAGAAATGTATCCGTACTAACGATATTGAAGAAGTAGGAGACAATACCCACCTTACTTTCTTTGAGATGTTGGGCAACTGGTCATTGGGTGATTATTTTAAGGAAGATGCACTTAAATGGAGTTTCGAATTCTTAACAGATCAAGAGGAGGGACTCGGACTTGATCCTAAGCGTATTTACGTAACAGTTTTTGCTGGTGACGAAAATGCTCCTAAAGATGCTGAAGCCTATGCAATTTGGGAAAAAATATTTTCAGACATAGGATTGGATCCAGAGCAAAGAATTTTCTTTTTAGGGGCTGATTCCAACTGGTGGAGTCCTGGTGATAATGGCCCTTGCGGTCCAGATAGTGAGATGTTTTATGATGTCTCAGGAGAACTAACTGAAGGACTTACTAAAGAACAGTTCCTGGCGGCTGATGATAGACAAGATGTCATAGAAATATGGAATGATGTTTTTATGGAGTATGAGAAAAAGGATGGTGTAATAGTTGGTAAATTAGCTAATAAAAACGTCGATACGGGTTCTGGTTTAGAGCGAGTAACGGGCGTAGTTCAAGGAAAAGACAATGTTTTTGAAACTGACTTATTCTTACCAATTATTCACAAAATAGAAGAACTTTCGAATAAACAATACACCTTAGCCCAAGACAGTAACAAAACAAACTCAACTAACGCCAACTGGAAAGAGGATAATAAAGCGATGCGTATTATAGCCGACCACATCAGAGCATCAGTTTTTCTTATTGCTGACGGAGTTTCGGTTTCAAATACTGATCAAGGATATATATTAAGACGTTTGTTACGACGTAGTATTAGACAAGGAGATAAACTTGGATTAGCTAAGCATTCTCTCAAAGCCATCGCTCAGAGTGTGATAGATATTTATGGTGAAATGTATACTAATTTAAAGACCCAAGAAGATAATATTCTCAATCTTATAGATGGTGAAGAGACTCAGTTTCGAACTACCCTAGAGCATGGTTTAAAACAGTTTGAAAAAATAGCTTCTGACAGAGAGGTGATTAATAACAAGATGGTCAAAGCAGAAGATCTTTTTCTACTTTTTACCACCTATGGTTTTCCTATCGAATTAACTAAAGAAATAGCTTCCGAAAGAAATCTATCAGTAGATGAGGCAGGTTTTAGGGAGCTAATGCTAGAACATCGAGAAAAATCTCGTAGTGGGGCAGCTCAAAAATTCAAAGGTGGCTTAGCTGATCATTCAGAAAAAGTAGTCGAATACCATACCGCCACCCACTTACTACTAGCTGCTTTACAGCACTTTTTAGGTAAAGAAGTTCATCAAGCAGGAAGTAACATAACCAGCGAAAGATTACGTTTCGATTTTACTCATCCACAGAAGGTGGAGCGTGAGACATTAGACAAAATAGAAGACTGGGTTAATGAAAAAATCAGTACTGGGGGTGAAGTAACGATCGAAACCATGCCCAAAGCAACTGCTGAGCAAGACTCTACAATCGAAGGTAGTTTTTGGGATAAATATCCAGATATGGTTAATGTCTACACTATCCATTCGCGGACTGGCGATGTGATATCACGAGAATTATGTGGAGGCCCTCATGTCTCGAGTCTGACTAAAATAACACCCACTTTTGTCATCAAAAAGGAAGAGTCTGTGGCAGCTGGTGTTCGAAGAATAAAAGCTGTTCTCGAATAGAAGTGAATATCAATATTCTATCCCCGTAAACTCCGCCTTAGAAAATGGTGTTCGTTCTTTATTTGTTACAATATAGCAGTATGTTCAACATGGGGTCTAAAATAAAAAGGGAATGTCTATTAATTGTTGATATTGGTTCTGGTAGCATCGGGATGGCATTAGTACACTACAAACCAGAACAATCTACTCCAACCATAATATGGTCACACCGTGAGAGTTGTCTTTTCAAAGGAAAGACAGACAAAAGTGTTCTAAAACATATACAAACTACTCTGATAAACTCTTTTTTGGAGTTTGGCAGTGTTGGTTTAAAAAAAATGCACCAGTATGATTCTCGGCAGAGAGTGGACTCAGTTAAAATTACGATAAGCGCACCCTGGTCTTTAACTGTAACCAAAAGTATAAAGTACGAAAACAAAGAACCTTTTGTAGTAAACGAAAAGTTAATTAAGCAATTGGAGGCAGCGGCTGAGAAAGAAGTTAAATCATCTGCTTCTAAATCAAAAATAAAGGATAGTAATCTGACCATAATAAATCAGAAATCGATAAGCTGGAGAGTTAATGGTTACCAAACAGATATTGATAATTCACCTAAAGGTAACAGATTGGAATTATCATATTTAACAGTTCTTACTGAGCAATCTTTAATCGACACCATAAACGAGTCGGTAGAGAAGATCCTACCTAAAGCCACTATTGGTTTTGATTCTTTTATGTCCATCTATTACAACACTCTGCGACACATGAGACCCAACACAGCAGAAGCTTGTCTAATTGATGTGACTGATGAGGCGGTGGAAATGGGTATTGTGCGTGACAATATTCTTACTTACACTAATCACATTCCTTACGGATCACGTACTCTAGCTAGAGAGATTGAAAATCTTGCTCAAATTCCACAGGAAGAAGCTTATGGTCTTTTAAAAAACGAATTCGCAGCGAGTACAAAAAGCAATGACCAGATACAAGCCACTTTTTCGGCGTTTGATTTAAAATTAGCTTCATTATTCAAGGAGACAGGAGACTCTTTGTCTATTGCTGAAACTTTATTCTTACATACAGACAGACTGACAGAAGAATTTTATATTGAACATTTAAAAAATGGAGCTAAAGAAGCCACCAGACGAGACCATATAATACTGCTTATATCTGAAAAAATATTCCCTCATTTAGAGCTCAGTGATTCCGCTCTCCTGCTTTCTGTTTATTATTATTCTAGGCAATTAGTGAAGAAGTAGTTATACTAATCAATATGAGTCAAAAGTGGAATTTACAAGACATTCGTCCAGCCGAATCACGAAAAAAGCGTCGGGCAGAGGTGACGACTAAGTCTCCGGTAGCTACAACAGCACCTAAACAAAGTACAATCAGTAAAGATGGCGATGTTAAGTTGCGAAGAGCCCCTAGTAACAGAAAACCCAAATCGACAATTTATCTAATTGGTATCATTCTAGTTATCCTTGGTATAGGTGTAGCTAGTAGTTTCTTGATGCAAGGTGCGAAAGTGACTGTCTATCCGCACTTTAAAGAACCCAACCTAAACGCTACCTTTACTGCATATAAGATTCCCGAAGAAGGGGAGTTAAATTATGAAATAATGACTCTTGAAGCAGAAGGAGAAAGACAAGTTACTGCCACAGGAAAAGAGGAAGCTTTTACACAAGCTACAGGAAAAATACTTATTTATAACACCCACCAAACCAAACCTATCAGATTGGTAACCAACACGCGTTTTGAAAGTCCAGAAGGTTTGATTTTTAAAGTGAAAGACTCAGTGATGGTGCCCGGATATTCGGTAGGTCCATCTGGGGATATTGTTCCCGGTGTTGTAACGGCTGAGGTTTATGCCTCAGAAGCCGGGTCAGAATATAATTTACCTCCTACAAAATTCACTATTCCAGGCTTCAAAGACTACCCTGAATACGAAACAGTTTACGCTGAATCAGTCGAAAATATGGCGGGTGGCTTTTCTGGAGAAAAATTCATAATTGAAGAAAATGAATTGTCTGTAGTCCAAGAAAGTCTACGGGAGGAATTACGAAATTCTCTTAAACAGCGTCTAGATTCTGAACTTCCAGCTGACTTTATAAAATTCTCTAACTCGGAAACCTTTACCCACCAATCACTTCCAGCTGTAGAATCAGGAGATGATCAAGCAACCATAAAAGAAAAAGTTACAGTTCGAGTACCTTTATTTGCGGCTAAAGATTTTGCTAAATACATAGCTGCCGCTTCAGTGTCAGGTTACGAAGGTAATCCAGTAAGAATAGAAGACTACGCTAATTTAAATTTCAGTTATGATTCGGCCACCACTACTGCCCAAGATATTTCAGTTTTAGATTCTCTAACTTTCAAATTGGTAGGGAAGCCCACTTTGATTTGGGAGTATGAAGAAAGTAAGTTAAAAACTGATTTACTTGATGCTAACAAAACTGCCTTACCTTCTATTTTGGGAGGCTACCCAGCAATCAGAAGCGCTGAAGCTGTAATCAGACCATTCTGGAAAACTAAATTCCCAAGCGCTACAAACAAAATAGAAATCATTGAAGTGGTAGAAAGACAGTCATAAAAGTATCATCGAACAGATTATTAACAGATGTTATCTTATCTTGATGTTGACGTATCACTGTGTATCTGCTAAAATCACGCACGTTTAATGGATCAGTCACAGAATCAAGATAATTTAATCTACGGTACCGTAGAAGAGGCACTACCTAATGCGCTTTTTCGTGTTGTACTAGATGATAACAAGGAACTTATCATGGCTCACCTAGCTGGTAAGATGCGACGTTTTAGGATTAGAGTCTTGGTTGGTGACAAGGTGGCTATACAACCTGATCAGTATGGTAGTCAACATCGCATCGTAAAACGTTTTAATTAAAATAACTCATGAAAGTTCGCTCATCTGTAAAAAAAATTAGTCCAGACGACATCATCGTCCGACGCCGTGGTCGCATATATGTGATCAACAAGTTGAAACCCCGACATAAACAAAGACAAGGATAAATATGAGAATTTCAGGTATCACAATTCCAGACGACAAACACTTAGAATTCGGCTTAACAGCTGTGCATGGTATTGGTCGTCCTCGAGCAATAGAAATACTAAATGAGTTAGGTATAAAACAATTTACCAAGCCTACAGACTTGAGTACAGAACAAGAAAATGCTATTCGCGAAAAAGTAGAGTCTTTTGCTATAGAGGGAGAACTAAAAAGATCTATCGCTGGTTCTATAAAACGTTTAAAGGACATCGGTTCATACCGCGGTTCTCGACACGCTAAGCGTCTACCTGTACGAGGTCAACGTACGAAAACAAACGCTCGAACTCTTAAAGGTGTGAAGAAGACTATGGGTAGTGGTAAGCGTAAGCTAGAAAAGACTTAAAATACAAACTTTCTTTTATTTAATTTAAATTTCCTATGGGTAAGAAACGAATCATAAAAAAAGGGGGCGGATCAGATGTAGCGGGAACTTCTCGTGCTCTTAATCGCGTTCCTAAGAAAAAAGTAAATTCAGGTAGACTAAATATTATAGCTACTTTCAATAATACAATCCTGACTTTATGCGATCCAAAAGGTAACTCTTTAATAGCTGCTAGTAGTGGCGCTTTAGGCTTTAAGGGTTCTCGCAAAAGCACGCCTTTCGCGGCTGCTAAAATCGGTGAAGTAATTGGAGACAAAGCAGTACAAATGGGCATGAAGGAAGCTGCCGTCATCATCAAAGGAGTCGGAGCAGGTCGAGAATCTTCACTCCGAGCTTTTGCTGGTAAAGGAGTGGCCATTACAAGCATTACGGATAAGACACCGGTACCTCACAATGGTCCACGTCCTAAGAAAGCGCGTCGCGTCTAGTCACATAAACGTAGAAAATATATTATGAAAATAGGTCCAAAATTTAAAATAGCTAAACGTTTAGGAGCTCCAATTTTTGAAAAAACTCAAACTCAAAAATTCGCCCTCTCTGAAGCTCGTTCTAGTCGCAACAAAAAGCGTGGCCGACCAGGACAAATGAGTGACTATAAGCGTCAGTTGATAGAAAAGCAGAAAATGCGTTTTAGTTATGGTATTTCTGAAAAGCAACTACGTCGTTACGTTGATGAAGCTATGTCAAAAAGCCATCAGCCTATAGAACTATTGATGCAAAGACTGGAGTCACGTCTCGATAACACTGTATATCGTCTTGGTTTGGCTAAAACTCGCCGTCTAGCGCGTCAAATGGTCTCCCACGGACATATTGTAATTAACGGTAAAAAAATGACTGTACCGTCTCACAAGGTGCGTCAAGGGGATGAGATTTCTGTCCGCGAAGGAAGCAAAGATACTGGTTTATTTATCGATATAGCTGAAAGACATGAAAATGCTGCTGTCCCAGCCTGGCTATCATTCGATGTTAAGAAACTCACAGGAGTTGTTGTTAGTCTTCCAGTTTATGAACCTACTGAAACACTGTTCGATCCAGCACAGGTAATGGAGTATTACAGTCGATAAAATTATTAATTTATAACACACAAAAGTATGTTAGAAACAAAAGTATCTTTGCCATCAAAACCACGAGTAGTTAAAGAAGAAGAATTTCGTGGTACTTATGAAATAGATGGTTTTTATCCTGGATATGGACACACTCTTGGTAATTCATTACGAAGAATTATTCTTTCATCACTACCAGGTTCCGCCATCACTCATGTAAAAATTACAGGAGTTGAACATGAATTTTCTACCATCGCTGGAGTGCGCGAAGATGTAATTACTATTTTATTGAACTTAAAAAGAGTTCGTATAAAATCTCACTCAGACGAACCTATTACGATGACCCTAAAAAAGAAAGGGTTAGGTATTATTACTGCTAAAGATATCGACGCTCCTTCACAAATCGAAATTCTTTCACCAGATCAACCGATTGCAGAAATAACTAATAAAACAACTGAATTAGAAATGGAAATTACTGTTGAAAACGGAATGGGATATGTGGCTCGAGAAATTCACCAAAAAAATAAAGTGGAGGTTGGAGTTATCGCTATGGATGCTGTTTTTACACCTATCAGACGAGCCAACTACGAGGTAGAAAATATGCGTGTCGGAGATCGAACTGATTACAACCGACTAAGGATAATGATTGAAACAGACGGGACTGTCACTCCGCGTAAAGCTCTGGAACAATCTATAGAAGTAATGATTCATCAACTGAAGTCTATTATAGGTTTCAAAGACGAAGAGATTGAACCTAAAAAAGAAGTTAGCGAAGCAGATGTGGATTCAAATAATGAAGTCGAAATTGATTCTGACTTACTAAAAACCCGCATTGAAACATTAGATCTTTCGGCTCGAACTTTGTCTGCTTTGGAAGAAGCTAACATTCGAACAGTAGGAGGTCTTGTGCGAAAGAAAAAAGATGATATTCTAGCCCTCGACGGAATTGGCCCTAAGGGTGTAGAAGAAATTATTAACCTTCTAAAAACTATGGGGACAGCTTTAAATGATTAATTATGAGACACGGAAATAAGAACAGAACACTAGGGAGACCAACTCGCCAGAGAACCGCATTAATGCGAGGTTTAGCTGTTTCTTTGATTGAACACGGCAAAATAAAGACGACAGAAGCAAAAGCAAAGGAATTACGTCCTTTTGCTGAAAGACTTGTTACCTATGCTAAAGAAGGAAGCATTGCGGCACGTAGAAAAGCAGCTACTGCTTTAGGTGAGCCAAAAGCTGAGACAATCAAAACTCTATTTGAAGATATCGCTCCTAAATTCAAGGCTCGTAGTGGAGGCTACACCAGAATTATCAAAATGGGTCGAACTAAGGCTGGTCGAGACGAAGCCGTAATTGAATACGTAGAATAAAAATATGGAAATTCGCGAATATAAAATTGACGCTACTAATAAACGACTCGGTAATATCGCTACCGAGGCAGCTACCTATTTACAAGGAAAAGATTTACCTGATTTTGTAAATAACGTTGTAGCACCTGTCTCAGTAACTATTGAGAACGCAAGTAAAATGGATATCCCAGACAAAAAGAAAGGAGAAATTTACCAGTCTTACTCAGGTTATCCTGGAGGACGAAGTGAGGAAACCTTAGAGCATTTAGGTAAGCGTTTAGGTTATTCTGAGGTTGTTCGAAGAACAATCAAGGGTATGCTACCTAAAAATAAATTACAGGCAGTAATGATGAAGAATTTAATCGTAACCGAGTAGATATTATGGCAAAAGACACATACATTGAAGGCATTGGACGTCGCAAAACTGCATCTGCACGAGTACGACTTACGCCTGCTAAAGAAACTACCATAGTAATCAACGATAAAAGTTTATCTGATTATTTTGAAAATGATGCTTTTGAAAAGACAGTGATGTCTGTACTAAAGGCTGACGGTGCTGGAGTTGGCGACTATGCAATCTCTGTGCATGTTAAAGGTAGCGGCCTTTCAGCTCAATCAGAAGCTATCCGACTAGGTATAGCTCGCGCCCTGGTAGAAGAAAAAGCCGATCGCCGTTCAATTCTTAAACCTTTAGGTTTCCTCAAGCGCGATCCACGTTCTGTTGAAAGAAAGAAATTTGGACTTCTCAAAGCTCGTCGTAGACCACAATGGTCTAAGCGATAACAACAAAATCCTCGCAAGAGGATTTTTTGTTGTTGGTTTATAGATAATAAACGGTAATCTTTACAAGATGCATAATCATAGATATAATGCTGTTTGACATGGATAAGAAAGATATGAAAAACGACGAGACTGAGTTCGAATACACGAAAGAAAACCACGCCGAAGAAACTCAAATCGTTGAAGAAGAAGAAAATCACAAAGATAAAATTTCAAAATTAAAAGCTAAACTTAAGAATTGCGAGGAGGAGAAACGTAACCATCTAGAGGAACTACAAAGAGCCAAAGCTGACTTTCTAAACTCTCGAAAACGAGTTACAGAACAAAGTAAAGTAGAAATAGAAAATGCTCTAAACGGTTTTTTAATTTCACTTTTGCCATTAATGGACAGTTTTGATATGGCTATTTCAGACACTGAAACTTGGGAATCAGTAAATGAAGATTGGCGAAAAGGCGTTGAGGGTATAAAGAATCAGTTATTTTCGATTTTTAAGAAATTCAACGTCGAAGAAATTCCTGCCTTAGGAGAACAATTTGATCCAAATCGTCACGAAGCTATGTCAGTCGGGGATAAAGGCAAGGATTCAGATACTGTAATAGAGATAATCCAAAAAGGTTATATCCGCAATGGCAATATAATTAGACCAACAAAAGTTATTATTCAAAGTTAATCTATAAATTCAATATGTCTAAAATACTAGGAATAGATTTAGGAACTACAAACTCAGCAGTAGCTATTATAGAAGCTGGAGAGCCGATGATAATTGAAAATGCTGAGGGTAATAGAACAACTCCATCAGTAGTAGCTATCTCAAAAAAAGGTGAGCGTCTGGTAGGGCAAATAGCTAGACGACAAGCTGTTACCAATCCACAGAATACAGTTTACGGTATAAAGCGCTTTATGGGTCATAATTTTGACGATGAGGCTGTTCAGCGCGATAAGGAGGTAGTTCCTTATGAAGTTAAGAAAAGTGATTCAGGTGGAGTTTTGGTCCATTTGGGTGATAAAGACCTACGACCAGAAGAAGTGTCTGCCATGATACTTTCCAAACTGAAAGCGGATGCTGAAGCTAAAATTGGAGAAAAAATCACTGAAGCGGTTATTACCGTACCGGCTTATTTTAATGATACGCAAAGAAAAGCCACCCAAGACGCTGGAAAAATTGCTGGCTTAGATGTTAAGAGAATCATCAATGAACCGACCGCAGCCGCTTTAGCTTATGGTTTTAACCGTAAGAAAGATGAAAAAATCGTAGTCTATGACTTTGGAGGTGGTACCTTCGATGTCACTGTGCTAGAAGTTGGTGATGATGTGGTAGAGGTTCAGTCTACTGACGGAGATGCACATATGGGCGGTCGCGATATCGACCAGCAAGTTGTTAGATATTTAATTAATGAATTTAAAAAAGAAGAAGGAATCGATCTTAGTAAAGATCCTTTAGCTCTACAGCGTCTAGACGATGAATCAGAAAAAGCTAAGAAAGAATTATCTAGCTCAGGAGAGACTGAAATTAACATTCCATTTATTGCCAATATTGACGGAGTCCCTAAAAACCTTTTGATTACTCTAACTAGATCTAAGTTGGAAGAGCTTGCTGGTGACTATATCGACCGATCAATCGAGATTACTAAACGCGCTATTGAAGCTTCCTCATTTTCGAAAGAAGAAATCGATGAAATTATTCTAGTTGGAGGACAAACTAGAATGCCAGCAATTGTGGAAGCGGTTAAAAAATTTTTTGGAAAAGAGCCTAACAAAACAATTAACCCAGACGAAGTAGTGGCCCAAGGAGCAGCTATTCAGGCTGGTATTTTCCAAGGAGACGTACGGGACATTACTTTAGTTGATGTTATTCCTCTATCATTAGGTATCGAAACTATGGGGGGAGTTACCACTAAATTGATTGAAAAAAATACTCATATTCCAACTAAAAAAGAACAAGTATTCTCAACCGCTGCCGACAATCAAACATCTACAGAAATTCATATCACACAAGGAGAAAGACCGATGGCGGAGGATAATAAATCACTAGGACGCTTTGTATTAGACGGTATTCCACCAGCTCCTCGAGGCATTCCGCAAATCGAAGTTACTTTTGACGTTGATAGTAATGGTGTTCTAAATGTTACTGCTAAAGACAAGTCTACTGGTAAGGAGCAGACAATTAGAATCGAGGCTAACTCAGGTCTCACTGAAGAAGACATAGAGAAGATGAAAACTGAAGCCGAAGCTAATGCTGAAACAGATAAGCAAAAACAAAAAATGGTTGAGGCTCGCAACTTGGCAGAACAATTAATATACACTGCTGAGAAAAGCATAAGAGATCATGGGGAGGCAGCGGGGGAAGAAATTGTAAAAAGTCTCAATGAAAAGATAACTGCTCTTAAGGAAGTTAAGGATAAGGAAGACCATGATGCCATTAAAAAAGCATCCGAGAATTTATCAACCGAAATGTCCAAAATTGGCGAGGTTATGCAAAAAGCCGCTACCGAACCAGGGAAGGATGAGAAGGGAGGTGAAGGCAAAGAAGAAAATGTTAGAGACGCAGATGTGACCAAAGAAGGAGAGAACGACGAGGAGACCAAATAATTGTTTTTTATGACTGCAAAATTATTTTGCAGTCATTGTAAAGCAGTTATGAAAAAAGTAAGATAACAGCAAGATATGGCAAAAGATTATTACAACATTTTGGGGATATCAAAAAACGCCACTAAAGACGAGGTGAAAAAAGCTTTTCGCAAACTAGCCGCCCAACACCATCCAGATAAAAAAACTGGTAATGAAGCTAAATTCAAAGAAATTAGTGAGGCTTATGCTGTTTTAGGAGATGAGAAAAAGAGAGTCGAATACGATACTTACGGCCATGCCTATCAGAATGCAGGAGGTGGTTCTCAATCTGGAGCGGGTGGCTTTAACTGGTCAGACTTCCAACAAGCAGCCAGTGGAGGTGGTTTTGAATTTGATGTATCAGATATGTTTGGTGATTTTTTTGGCGGACAGCGAGGGCGACAGAATCGCGGCCGAGATATCTCTATTGATATAGAACTCTCTTTCAAAGAAGCGGTTTTTGGCACCGTTCGAAAAGTTCTGTTGAATAAGAATAATATCTGTGACAAATGTGATGGCTCAGGAGCTAAGCCAGATACTGAACTGATAAATTGTACTTCTTGTAACGGACAGGGCAGAATCAGGGAAACTCGCAATACCTTTATGGGACAAGTCCAGACAGTACGTGAATGCGATATGTGTCAGGGCAAAGGAAAAATACCGAAAGAAAAATGTCCCGATTGTGAGGGTTCTGGTGTTAAGAGGGGAGAGGAAGAAATAGAAATTAATATCCCTGCCGGAGTGCAAAATGGTGAAATGATCCGTATGACAGCCCGTGGAGAGGCTATTAATAATGGAGCTCCCGGTGACCTTTACATAAAGATTCATGTAAAGCCACATAAGACCATTACCCGAGAAGGTTCGACTCTTTATACCAACCTGCATATTAAGTTATCGGACGCCTTATTAGGTAACTTTTATTCGGTTGAGACACTAGATAATTCAGTAGAAATAAAGATTCCGGCAGGCATTAAGCACGGAGAGTTGTTACGCATCAAAAACAAAGGGGTACCTACTAGTTACAGTAATAACCGCGGTGATTTTATGGTGAAGATACACATAGATTTGCCACAAAAACTTTCTCGTAAGGCTAAAAAATTAATTGAAGAACTAAAAGAAGAAGGTATTTAAAGTGCGCGAGATAAAAGCATCTCGACATAGCTAGCAGTCCTATGCCTCGTCAATCAACTCAATTTGATTTTGGAAATTCCAAGAAGCCACGGGAACCATTTGTTTTGTTAGAAAAAATTATTAAAGATCGTGGTAGTGTCTACTCAGTTAGTTATGGACTAGTTAAGTCACGTCAAGAAATAAAAGATTTTTTAACACGACTTAAGACAAACAAAAAGTACGCTAGAGCAACTCACAATAGTTGGGCTACCCGCATCACCCATGAAGGGGCTGTTTACGAAACAAAGAGCGATGATGGTGAGACAGGAGCTGGTTTAGTCATACTTAATATTATGCAAAAAGAAAATGTCACCGATTGCATTATATGTGTAACCCGTTGGTTCGGCGGGGTTAAACTTATGAATGACCGTTTCAAACACATACAGGACGCTAGTAAACTAGCTACCGACCATATTAAGTAGGGAATAGTTATCCAGCAGATCTCTTCAACAATGAGTTCGCTGGGTCTATAATATAAGCACATGGATACAGCAACTATTATTTCTTTTTTAAAGGAATGTTTGTTTTTGATAGTGATTTTTAGCGGCTTTTTATTCTATGCTGTGAAGTTTGGTAGACAGAGTATCACTAACTTAATTCTGGGTTTATATTTTGCTTTGCTTATATCTGTAGAATTTCCTTACTACGAAGTGCTGCTTAACAATACTGATAGTCAAAAATCGAAAGCGATATTAATGATTTTGGTTTTTGCTACTTTCACTTTTCTCTCGACTAAACTTTTTTCACGCATCTTACCTCGAGAATATGACGAGAATTTATTTGAAGGCTTTTGGAAAAAGTTTTTATTAGCAACCGCCGGAACTGTTCTTATTATGATATACAGCTATCATGTTCTTCCTGTCACCGATATAATCACGCCTGGCTCTCCCATAAATTATCTATTCGGTTCTGAACAAAGCTTCTTTTGGTGGTTGATGTTACCGTTTATCTTACTTTTTTTATTATGACAAAAATTGATTCTGTACTATGGAATTAAGTTTTTTGTCTGGCGGAATATTAGGTCTTTTCATTTTAATTACGACTCCCTGGGTAATATTATCTCTCGTATCTACAGGAGCAGATGTGGGGGTTGGGTTTGTAGACGAGTGGCTGTTAAAGAAGCTAAATAAAAAAACTAAAGGACAAAATAATGTTGATGCCCCAGGTCGTCTTATATTAATTTCTGGTTTCTTTGGCTTAGTTATAAGTATTGCCACAGTTATTTTCTTGCTAGGAATAAACCAAATTTCTTTGCTAAACATACCGAAGATAGCAGCTCTTAACGCATTTGGAGCTGGTATGCTGGAAGTACTGTGGTTGATTCCATATTTTTATTCTTTGCAGCGCGGTGGAGCAGTTAACGTTACTCCTTTATTTCAAACCATCCCTATATTTTCTTTGATATTCGGCCTCCTATTATTTGCAGAAATACCTTCGCTTATCCATATTTTCGGTACCGTAATAATCATTCTTGGAGCTGGTTTTCTAAATTTTGTCCCAGAAAACAAGAAACTAGATACCCATACTTTATTATTAATGTTCTGCGCTTCTGCCGTCATCAGTTTGGGATACTTTTTGTTCAAAGATTCGACAATAAGCGGTAACTTCTTAGCTTCTCTATTCTGGAACGGATTAGGTATGACATTTTTAAGCAGTGTGATTTGGACAACTTGGCCTCCGTACCGAAAACAGTTTCAAGATTTTGTGTCTCAATTAGATTTCAAAGTATTGGGTATACAATTCCTAAATGAATCACTTTACGCTTTATCAGCTATCACAAATCAATTAGCAATCGTTATAGGTCCATCTATTATGGCCGTTAGTTCATTTAATGCTTTTCATCCAATCTTTACCTTAATGTTTGGTTTTTTTCTAGCTCGCTTAAGCTCTTCTTCACAAAGAAGACAGCTTTCTGGATTACCGTTAAGTTTAAAAATAATTGGGGTTCTTTTAATTTCAAGCGGAGCGTTGTTGATTGTTACACAAGGAAATTAGTCAAAATATGATTTTAATTCACCTCGTCTACGAATATCAGCTGTAGCACAATGAATAGAACCACCGAATGGATAAAAATTACGGAAGGGGATAGGAATGGGTTCAAAACCATGTTTTTGTAAAAGCTTAATCAATGGTTCTTCATTCTCTTCTACTATAATGCGTTTCTCATCGATGCTTAAAAAATTCATAGTAAGCCAATCACTTGAGAAATAAAGTGCCGAATCATATGGTTTAACAGGTTCCGGGGCTTCGATAATCTCCCAAGAATCAAACATTTTAGGAATTTGTTCTCTTCTTACCCAGGAAGGATTTATCATAAGTTTACCTGGAGCTAGGGGAACAATAGTAGTATCAATATGCATAGGATTCTCATCATCAAACTCCACTTCGTGGATATTGAATTCTGATCCAATATGACGGCGTACCCATTCTATTCCAATAGCATTGGTGACATTACTTTTTTGTACAAAAATATCTTTACCACATCTAGTGAAGTCGGCTGCATCAAATGCTATTTCTTTTTCAGTTATAACAAACTGACGAACTCCATCTTTAGTAGCTTGGCTTGGGTCATACTCGGGATTATAGAAACCTTCCGCCATACTAGGTTTAGGGGCAGCCAACCATCTGGCACCATCTTTAAAGTATCCTTCCATCAATCTCCTGAAGGCGAAAATTTCGAAGTAACGAGAACGCCAAGCCATAGGAGCTTCAACTATCGTATCTCCGATAATCATCATTACATCTCGAGGCATAGCAGAATAAAGCCCTTGACTACTCCACCAAGGAGAACTGTATTCGGTATTAAAATCTTGCTTGTCAGGACGATGAACTATAATATCGAGCTGTTTAAGAGTCTTAACCAATCCGTCCAACTCAATCGTGGCTTTTTCAATCATGTCTCCAGGAAAAGGTTTTCCTCCATGTTGTTCAAAAAACCATTTAGCATGCTTGGGCGTCGTAGATGCTAAGTATTGATTCCAGATAGGTACCGTAGCATTCTCAACTGAACCAACTATGACTTCTTCAAGAGGATCCCATTCGTTACATGACCATACTGGCCCAAAATCATTTTTCATATTGTTATTCTTATAAGAGCTTTGGTAATCCCCAGGATTAAAATCTCTTTAATTGTTAATAATGTACCATGAACAAAGGACGTATAAACTTTTATGAGTGAAAAACTTTCGAAAATTCTTCTCTACATCATACTGGCATTAATTTTTATTTCTGTCACAGCTACTTATTACAAAACTATTGTCCAAAGGGATTTTGAGATTATTAATGATTTAGAAGAAAATCTAACGGAATAATATTATGCAATTATTATACTGCCCATGGGAAGCAGCCTCATTTGTTTTCATTTCTTCAAATGTACCCTTATTGATAAATTACTCCCATTTTATTGCTATCTTTTCAGCTCTTGCAGTAGGGTTGCTGATTTTTTTCAATAATCCAAAGCTCATCATCTCTCGTCTTCTATTAATTTTTGTAATTCTCTTCAGCTTGTGGGCTTTGTTAGATGTCTCATTGTGGGCAACTAATGATCCCGCTTTAGTTATGTTTGCTTGGTCAATGCAGGTTTTAATAGAGCCTCTTACTTATGCAATTGCTTTCTATATATTTTATATTTTTGCTTTTAAAAGTATTCCTAATTTTAAACTTAACCTAGCTATTTCCTTTTTACTTTTACCATTAATTATCCTCTTACCAACCACTTACAATCTAGAATCAATAGCTCTTTCTAGTTGTGAAAGTATCGAAGGCCCAATAGCTAAATATTATACTTATATTTTAAACTTAATATTTATAATACTAATCTTCGTTACCGCAGTTAAAGCTTTACGGATTACGGAAAAACACAGGCGTCGGGTGTTACTTCTTTTTGTAACTGGTTTACTAACTTTTCTCCTATCTTTCACTTCAGGTAACATTATTAGTAGTTTTACTGATAACTGGACTATCAGTCAGTATGGTTTATTTGGAATGCCAGTTTTTGCATTCCTTATTGCATATTGTATTGTCCAATTTGAAGCATTCAAAATTCAGATAGCTGGAGCGCAAGTTCTAGTGGTAGTTCTATGGGCTCTTGTATGTTCTTTGATTTTTGTAGAGTCTGAACTACTGAAGATAATAGCCGGCTTGACTCTAGTTTTCACTACTGTAGCTGGCTATCTTCTTATCCAGAGTGTCCGCAAAGAGTTTGAACAAAGAAAGGAAATTGAAGATTTGGCACTTAAGTTACAGAAGGCCAATGATCGGCTCAAAGTATTAGACAAGATGAAATCCGAATTTGTTTCCATTGCCTCCCACCAGCTACGCAGTCCTCTGACATCTATCCGCGGTTATGCCTCTATGTTGTTGGAAGGATCTTTTGGCAAGTTACCAAAAAAAGCTGAGGAGGCAGTAGAACATATAGAAAAATCTAGTAGCTATATGGCTTCATCAGTGGAAGATTATCTCAATGTCTCTCGTATCCAAGCTGGCAATATGAAATATGATTATACAGATGTCAATTTAAGCCAACTAACTAAAAATATCGTTGATGATCTGCGCCAACAAGCTGTCAAACAGGGACTTCTTCTGACTTTTAAATCAAACCTGAAATCGCAAGGAATAATAAATGCTGACATTGGGAAAACTAGACAGATTATCCATAATCTAATAAACAACGCTATTAAATACACTCCACACGGATCTATTAAAGTAACGGTTTACGAGAAGGTGCATCCTAAACGTATTTTAGTAGATATTATTGATACTGGAGTAGGTATGTCTACTGAAACTATCGAGGAAATGTTTAACAAATTTGAACGCGCAGACAATGCTCACAATATTAATACAGCCGGGACTGGATTAGGGTTGTATATCGCAAAGAAAATGGCCAACGATATGGGAGGTGATATTTCTGCAGCCTCCGCTGGAGAAGGTGAGGGTTCAACTTTTAGCTTGGAATTTCCCCTCAAAAAATAATATCTTCTAAATAGAAAATTTTGCTAACCCGATAACTACTTGCTAAACTAACAGAATGAAAAAACGATTATTTACAGGACTACAACCTAGCGGGGATCTACATATTGGCAATTATTTTGGTGCTCTGAAACCATTCAAAGAAGTCTACGAGGATTATGAAAGTTTTCTTATGGTCGCAGATTATCATGCTTTAACCTCTGTTCGTGATCCTGAATTACTACAAAAAAATATTCTAAATATCGTAAAAGATTATCTGGCTATTGGTATAGATCCCCAGAAAGTGACTATTTTCCGTCAGTCTGATAATCCAGATCATACTGAACTAGGATGGATATTAAATTGTTTAGTGACAGTACCTTTTCTGATGCAAAGCCATGCCTATAAAGACAAAGTGGCTAAAGGCGGGGAACCGAACGCTGGACTGTTTACCTATCCAATGTTGCAAGCAGCTGACATTACCCTTTATGATATTGACGAAGTTCCAGTAGGTGAAGACCAACGACAACATTTAGAATACACTAGAGAGGCCGTTGGTAAATTCAACCGTGCTTATGGTGAGATTTTAAAGGAACCAACTACTGTAATACTAGATGGGGTAGGAATAGTTCCTGGTACCGATGGATCTAAAATGAGTAAAAGTTATAAAAATACCATCCCCTTGTTCGGTACTAAAGAAGAAATTAAAAAATCAGTAATGAGCATTGTGACTGATTCAACAGGGGAGAGACCTGAAAATGTCTACGCCATCCATAGTCTCTTTAGAAGTACAGCGGAACTGGATGAACTATACGAAAAGCACAAAGGGCAATATGGCGAGCTGAAAAATATTCTAACAGAAGACATCGAAGAAGTTATCAAACCGATGCGTGAAAAGAGAGAGTCTATTAGCGACGATGAGGTAAAAAACATTCTCCAAGATGGGGCTACCAAAGCTAAGGCAGTTTCCAATCAAACTTTAGGCCGTGTCCGCAAAGCTGTTGGCATCGAATTATAAGCATGCTATTGTTTAATAAACCAACGAAACGGCTGACACCGTGGAGGTGGGGGAGGAAAATATAAGCTTATTATTAAGCTCATTTGAGTAGAACCCCCCGGGAACGCCCGAAATAGCGTGGTCGAAAAATAAGGTCCTGTTCTCTAAGAACGGGACGAAGTAGGGTGGCACCGCGACAAACAATTAACAAATTGTAATCGCCCCTGCGTTCGTATTAGTAATTAATATGCATGCAGGGGCGTTTTACGTGGCATTTGAAATCTTTAGGTTTTGACGAATAAAATTACAGAACGTTTATTGCAGCAAAAAATATATGGAACGTATACTTTTAAATAATTTAACTGAACACATAGGAGAGACAGTGACCATTAATGGTGTTGTTGACGTTGTTCGTTTACAGGGAAAAATGGCTTTCTTTGACTTTCGTGACTATTCTAGCGTGGTACAAGGAGTGGTTTTTGGTAAGCCAGAAGTCCTAGAGATAGCTAAAGACGCCAGTCCAGAATCATCAGTTGAGGTTACGGGAATAGTTAATAAACGGCCTGAAAAGATGATAAACAATAAGGTACCAAACGGTGATATCGAACTCGAGATAACTGAGATACAGATTCTAAACAAAGCTGAAGCTATGCCTTTTGATCTGGCTAGCAATCTCTCTATAGACACCTTACTGGACAACCGACCGCTAACACTACGACGACCACAGGAGCAGGCAATTTTTAAAGTCCAGGCAACTATAATCTCTGCCTTCAGAAATTTTTTAATAGCAGAAAATTTTACTGAGTTTCAAGCTCCTAAATTGGTAGGAGGTGACGCCGAAGGAGGAGCTGAGGTGTTTAAGGTTGAATACTTCAAAGAACGTAGTGCTTCTTTAGCAACGAGTCCACAACTTTATAAACAAATTATGGTAGGAGTTTTTGAAAGAGTTTTCTCTACCGGAACGACCTTTCGAGCAGAAAAAAGTGCCACAACTCGACATCTCAGTGAGATTGCTATGCTCGACTTAGAGATGGGTTTTATCAAGGATCACAAAGATGTTATTGCTCTGACAGCAAAACTAATGACTTATATGACGGAAGCAGTAAATAGCCAATGTCAAAAAGAACTTGCTTTACTAGGAGTCGAGGAAGCTTTAGTTCCTGAAGAATTTCCAGTCATGACACTCCGTGAGGCCCAAGAACTCATTAAAAAAGAAACCGGTGTTGATAAAACAAAAGAACCAGATTTGGAGCCTGAAGACGAACGCTTTCTTTGTGAGTATGCAAAAAATAACCTTGGGTCAGATTTTGTTTTCGTTACTCATTTTCCAACTAGCAAGAGACCTTTCTATACCCACATAGAACCAAAGGATCCTGAGTATACTCGTAGTTTTGACCTACTATTCAGAGGTTTAGAAATGTGTTCTGGTGGACAAAGAGTTCATGACTATGAGGAATTAAAGGAGAGAATTACAAAGAAAGGTTTGGACCCTGATAAGTTTGAATTCTATTTACAAGCTTTTAAGTATGGAATTCCACCTCACGGAGGTATCGGTATGGGTCTTGAGCGACTGACGGCCAAATATTGTGGAGTTAAAAACGTTAAAGAAGCAACTCTTTTCCCAAGAGATATTAACCGTATAGACACTCTACTCTCCGCCGAAGAAAAATCTGACGACAGTGACCTATAATATGCAACAAAGCTACACACCTAGTGATAAAATACTTGAAAAATACGCTGAATTAATAGTGCAATTCGGTCTGCGGGATAAGAATGACGAGAAACCAAAACCTGGTTCAGTAGTACATTACTTAGTTCCAGAAGTAGCTAAACCATTATATTTTCATCTCCAAAAAGCTATTTTGAAAAATGGTTATCATCCTCTCGGACAATTTTTTCCTAGTTCAGATTCTCAGTATAAATTCCAAAAAGACTTCTATAAGATTGCGTCTGAGGACCAGCTCACTTTCTCACCTGAGAAATTAAATAAAGCTTTGATCGATCAAATAGATTGTACGATTTTAGTTTTAGCTCAAACTGATCATCATGAGCTTAACCAAATTAATACTCAAAAAATCTTTACTCATAACAAAGCTCGTAGTGGCTCAATTAGTTACAAAAGAAAAAAGATAGACGCCGGAAAACTAAACTGGACTATCGTGCTTTATGGCACAGATGCCGGAGCAAAAGAAGCTAATCTTACAGGACGACAGTATTGGAATCAAATCATCAAAGCATGTTACCTCGATGAAAAAGACCCGATTAAAATTTGGCAAAAGATTGACTCAACTGTTCAGAAAACAGCGAATAAATTAACCAAAATGGAAATAGAAGCTCTTCATATGTCAGGAGAAGACGTAGATTTGACTGTCGGTATTGGCCACAATAGATTCTGGCGAGCAGGTGGGGGCAATAATATTCCATCCTATGAGGTCTTTACCTCTCCCAATTGGAGAGAGACGAAGGGGTGGATTCGCTTTAATCAACCTTTCTATAGCAACGGAAAGAAAATTGAAGGAATTCAATTATGGTTTGAGAATGGAAAGGTTATCAAATCCAAGGCAAGTAAAAATTACGACGTACTTAAAAGTATGCTAGCTATAGAAGGAGGGAACAGGTTGGGTGAATTCTCACTAACTGATAGTCGACTATCAAGAATCACCAAATTTATGGCAGAAACTCTATATGATGAAAATATGGGCGGCAAGTACGGCAACAGTCACGTTGCAATCGGAGCATCGTTTAGAGACTGTTATTTAGGGGAAATTGACCCTAAATGGAAGAACAGTGACTGGGATAAACTTGGTTTTAACAACTCAATTGTCCATAGTGACTTTGTAACCACCACTAATCGAACCGTTACCGCTACTCTCAAAAACGGCAAGAATAAAGTTATCTACCAAAACGGTCAGTTTACTATTTAAAGAATTTAAACTTACCCATGCTACAATTTAGACAATGAATTCTTCAGCCGAAGTAGACTTATTCCCAGTGAAAACAGAGGCTTTTGAAGGTCCTCTAGAACTTTTACTCGAGTTAGTTGAGAAACGCAAGCTACTTATAAATGACATTTCTCTAGCCAAAGTAACTGACGAATATATGGAAAGGGTGTCTTATATGCAAAGACAATCTTTGCCTAATAGTATTTATTTTGTACAGCTAGCTTCCACACTGTTACTCATTAAATCTAAGTCTTTATTACCAATTTTAGACTTAAGCAGTGATGAGGAAGAGGTAATAGACGATCTAGAAATTAAATTACGTCGCTATGCTATTTTTAGAGAAATTTCTAAAGGTATCGAAGAAAGATTTGGTAAGAACATCCTTCACGAACGACAATATGTACCTAATAAAAAACCACTGTTTGTCACTGACAAATTCACTACCGTAGAAAATTTACGACAAGCAATTTATGATGTTTTACAAAACCTCCCACAAAAGATAGAGCAACCTCGAGTTAGGGTAAAAAAAATCATCTCTCTTGAAGAAATGATAGAGCGCCTAGAGAAGAGAGTTAAGGAACAAATGAACCTACGCTTTAGCGAATTATTGGATAATGATAGAGAGAGGCCACTTATTATTGTTGGTTTTTTAGCTATTCTCGAATCAGTCAAACAAGGTAGTGTCTTAGTGGCCCAAAGTGAACATTTTGCTGACATAGAAATAAGTATTGAACAGACAAATACGCCTAGGTATCATTAATCCTAACCAGGCATGACCAGTTGAACCAAGGGGAATAATGAAGGAAGGCTAGGTATAAATAGTGTTATAATCAGGCGGTATATTATGGATGACCTAGAAATAAACCTTAAAATCGAAGGGATTTTGTTCTACAAGGGAACGCCTTTTAAAAAACAAGAACTTTGTAAGTTATTAGAGATAAACGAAGAAACTCTATCTAATAATTTAGAAATTATTTCTAACCGTCTTAAGTCAGGAGCAATTAGACTACTCGAAACTGATAAAGAGGTCCAATTAGTTACCATTCCTCAATTAGACAATCTTATTGAAGGAATGCGTAAAGATGAATTAAAACGTGACATTGGTAAAGCAGGAGCTGAAACTTTGGCTATTATTTTATACCGTGGGCCAATATCTCGATCAGACATTGACAGTATTCGCGGTGTTAATTCCTCCTTCATTATTCGCAACCTTTTAACCAGAGGCTTGATAGAGAAACAATCACAGGGAAACAGCAATCTTTTTTCAGTTACCCCCATTTTGTTAGCTCATTTGGGTATCACTAATATTCAAGACTTACCAGACAGACCTGATATATTAGACAAACTGGAAGCTTTTGAGAAGGAGATAGAAAATGAGAATAAATAACATGGAAGATTACGACCAAAACAACGACATTGATTCAACCGAACCTTTTTTAAATGAAGAGGTTATAGTTGATGATATCTATAATGATTCAGTCACTAACTACACTGAAGTAGGATCCGATGGTGGAGTGCCTGTAAAACAACAACTTATCTTGGTTGGTAGTGTTTTGTTTTTGATATTTAGCACGACTCTGACATCTAAATTTTTTATTAATGCCGATAGCCATAACAATCAGGCAACTGATGAAGTTACCGAAAGCGAGATAATTCTAAATCCTATCAATAACGAGGGAAGGAATTTTGATGATATAGCTTTGGTCGGGGAAGCAGCTTATGTTTGGGATGTTAACAGCCAGAGGGTTCTGTATAAAAAGAATGAAGATGAAAAATTGGCCATAGCTTCTATCACAAAATTAATGACTGCCCTCTTAGCTGACGAAATACTCGCAAAAAAATCAGGGGTACAAATTAATTCCCAAGCTCTAAGTCAGATAGGGGACAGCGGTCTATTATTGGACGAGGTTTTTGCTAGAGAAACTCTCTCAGATTTAATGCTTATTTCTTCTTCAAACGATGGTGCTTACGCATTAGCTATCGCTGCTGGGGATATGATTAAGGAAGATGCTGGAGCAGGAGCTTTTGTGAAAGCGATGAATGTTCGGGCTAAAGAACTAAATTTAAAAGACACAACCTTCTATAACCCAACCGGCCTAGATATCTCTAAAAATCAAGCTGGGGCTTACAGCACTGCCAAAGATATGGCTTTCTTAATGGAATATATTGTAAAAAATAATCCAGATATCCTTTCGTTAACACGAGAAGACTCAGTACAAATGTACAATGAATCTGGAGATTATCACTTAGCTAATAACACCAACTATTTTGTCAATCAGATACCGGGCTTGATTGGATCTAAAACTGGATACACGGATTTAGCTGGCGGCAATCTTGTTATTGCCTACGACGCTGGGCTAAATCGTCCGGTTGTAATAGTGGTGCTTGGCTCTACTCAACAAGACCGTTTTACTGATGTCATGCAGCTACATGAAGCGACAAGTAATTACTTGATAAACCATTAGTCGAATTTATTATTAATAGTCTATAATTAACATACAATGTACGATCCTATCCTAAAAGTCCTTATCCCAGCTGCTCTTGCCTTTGTTATAGGTATTCTTTTAACACCTCTATTAACTCATTATCTGTATCGTTACAAAGTCTGGAAAAAAGTCGGAGGGAAAAAAGCTATGATGGGACATGAGGCTACTGAATTTAACCGCCTCAAAGCAGAGGGAGAAACCAAAACTCCCCGCATGGGAGGAATAGTGATTTGGGGAAGTGTCATCATTACTACTTGTTTACTCTATGCCTTAAAATGCGTCTTTCCAGATACTATTTTTAAAGATTTAGATTTTCTCAGTCGTTCTCAAACCATTATTCCTCTAGCTACACTTATGTTAGGTGCTGGAGTAGGTTTTTTAAATGACATATTTGATGTAATACATGATGGAAAAGGATTACGCTTGCGAGTGAGGCTTATCTTTGTCACTATTTTAGCCGGCATCATCGGTTGGTGGTTTTATGATAAATTAGACATTACTCACATCAGCATTCCTTTTGACGGTACTTTATACTTAGGAATCCTTATCGTTCCATTCTTTATCTTTTTAACCAACTTCCTTTATGCTAGTGGAGTGATAGACGGAATAGATGGTTTATCCGGCGGGGTTTTTGCTTCGATCTACATCTCTTACGCTGGAGTCGCTATTATTCAGTCACAATATGATATAGCTGCTCTTTGCGCCACTATAGCTGGAGGAATTCTGGCTTTTTTATGGTTCAATATACCACCAGCTAGATTCTGGATGACAGAGACTGGGTCTATGGCGCTCACTTTAACCTTAGCCGTCATTGTTATGGTGACTGATAATTTAGGAGGAGGAAACGGAGTATCTTTGTTATTAGTCATTGGTTTACCACTTTGGGTCACTGTGTTATCTAACATTATTCAGGTCAGCTATCGTCTTACTACTGGCCGAAAATTCTTCAGGATAGCTCCTTTACACCATCATTTCGAAGCTATCGGTTGGCCTTCTTATAAAGTAACTATGCGTTACTGGGTAATCAGTATTATCTGCGGTATTTTAGGTATTATTTTGGCGGCGGTAGCATAAGGATTAGGTATGCATAAACACGTCGATAAAACTCTGCTAACACTGATTATTATATTGGTGACGTTGGGTTTTATGATTTTCTCTTCAGCTTCTCTAGGTCTTCTGGCTAGAGATGGTGCTCGTTTTACTTCTGTTGCTTTCAGTCAATTAGTATTTGGTATTATCGGCGGAGGATTAGGAATGTTCTTAACTAGCCAAATATATTACCGCAACTGGCGTAAATATGCTTTCTACATATTTTTGTTTACACTCTTCGCTACCTTGTTAGTCTATACTCCGCTTGGTTTTAGTCATGGTGGAGCTAGGAGGTGGTTAGAAATAGCCAGCTTCTCATTTCAGCCGGCAGAATTACTAAAAATTGGCTACACCATATATATAGCCACCTGGCTCTCAGCGGCACATAACAAAATTGACTCTTTCCGAGAAGGAACTTTACCTTTTATTATTATTACAGGTATTGTTGGAATAATTCTTTTACTTCAACCTGATACTGACACCTTTATGTTGATAGCTATAGCAGGGGTGGCAATGTTTACTACAGCTGGTGGTAGATGGAGAGATATCTTAATGATTTTTATAGCTGGAGTTTTAGTGCTGACAGTTTTGTTTTTTGCTAAACCATATATCAAAGATCGTTTTATGACTTTGTTTAATCCTGATGATGACCCACAGGGAAGTGGCTGGCAAATAAAACAATCCCTAATCGCCATTGGAACTGGGGGACTCAATGGTCGGGGATTTGGCCAAAGTATTCAAAAATTTGAATACTTACCAGAACCAATAGGAGACTCTGTATTCGCTGTCTTTGCTGAAGAATTCGGTTTCATAGGTACTAGCTTTTTGATCTTACTTCTTTCTTCTTTTACTTTCCGGGGCTATAAAATAGCTTCTCACGCAGTTGATATGTTTGGTATGTTGTTGGTGGTTGGCTTCATCACCATCATAGTAGTTCAGGCTTTCCTCAACATTTCAGCCATGCTTGCCTTAGCACCACTTATGGGACTACCTCTACCTTTTATCAGCCATGGAGGAACTGCTTTATTAGTGACTTTATTATCAGCTGGAATAGTCTTAAATGTCTCTAGATACCAAAAGAAAATCTAACTGACACCATTTGTCGTGTTAAAATTTAACTAACTATGAAGAAAAGTATTGTATTAACAGGCGGGGGGAGTGGGGGACATTTTTACCCTCTGATAGCCGTAGCTGAAGAAATTAGAAAAATCAATGATACTAACCATGACTTTAAGCTTTTTTATTTAGCTCCAGACCCATATAAGATTGAATTATTGCAAAAAAATAACATCTCGTTTGTTAAGGTCCCAGCTGGTAAAAGAACAAGATATTTTTCTTTAGGGAATTTTCTAACTCCTTTTAAACTCGTAATCGGAACCATCATCGCCATTAAAAAACTCTATTTCATCTATCCTGATGTCGTCTTTAGTAAAGGAGGATATGCTTCTTTACCAGTTGTTTTAGCTGCCGCTTTTTTGCGCATACCAATCGTAATACATGAATCTGACTCTAAGGTTGGTACAGCCAATAAAATAGCCGCCAGATTTGCCCGCTATATTGCCATTGCTTTTCCTGATGTAGCTTCTGCTTTTCCAGAAGAAAAAACCGCCCTGGTAGGAATCCCTTTACGCCATGTCATCATGGGTAAAAAACAAAATCCCATTGAGGCCTTGGGTTTACCATCCGATAAGCCGTTAATTTTTATCACAGGTGGTTCACTGGGAGCGGAAAAAATAAATAATCTGGTCTTAGAATCTTTGGATGAATTATTGCCTCATTACACACTCCTACATCAGACCGGCCCTAAACACGAAGATTTAGTACAACAAACAGCCGTGTCTCTTATGAGCGACTCTGGTCTACTCGACCATTATTTTGTACGCGGTACTTTAACAGGGGAGGAGATGAGTTTGGCTCAATCTGCGGCCACCCTAATTGTATCCAGAGCCGGATCTACCACTATTTTTGAAATTGCTGAGGAAGGAAAACCTTCTATCATCATCCCTATATCAGAAAAAGTTAGTCACGATCAAAGAACTAATGCCTTCGCTTATGCTCGTAGTGGGGCTGCTCAAGTAATAGAAGAACACAATCTAGCCGACGGATTGCTCTTTGCTGAGATAAACCGTATTATAACTGACCAAGATTTATACCAGAGAATGAGTACGGCCGCGGCTGCCTTTGCTAAACCACACGCTGCTGAGAAAATAACCACAACCCTGATAGATATAGCTAAGGAACATAAATAAATATGACAGAAAAAGTAGTTACAAGATTTGCCCCTTCACCAACAGGCTTTTTGCACATTGGCGGTATCAGAACGGCTCTGTACGCCTGGTTGTACGCTAGACAGAATAATGGTTTATTTATATTACGAATTGAGGACACTGACAAAACTAGGGAAGTGGCAGGATCAATTCAACAGATTCAGGACTCCCTAAAATGGCTTGGCCTGGACTGGGATTATGGACCAGATAAACCCGGACCTTTCGGCTCTTGTTTGCAATCTGATCGTTTAGACGTGTATAAATTATACGCAGAAAAACTAGTAGCCAAAGGATTGGCTTATCCTGATCCTCACACTGAAAGTGAAATAGAAGAATTTAAAGCCCAAGCAGTAAAAGAAAAAAAACCGTTTCTATTTAGAAATCACCGTCCCGCCAAATTTGCTGAGTGGGATGGTAAGCGTCCCTTGCGTTTTAAAGTTCCTGAAATAAAACGTTCAGTCTGGCAAGATGTAGTACGCGGAGAATTAACGGCAGGTGAAGAGATGCTTGATGACATGATCATAATCAAGTCTGATGGTTATCCTACATACAACTTTGCCCACATCGTCGATGACCACGAAATGGGCGTAACCCATGTAATGCGTGGTCAGGAATTTATTGCTAGCACACCAAAATTTTTAAGCTTATACCAAGCTTTGGAAATACCTTTGCCAGTTTTTGTTACCTTACCACCAATTATGGGACCTGATGGAAAAAAGAAACTAAGCAAACGAGATGGAGCGAAAGATCTTTTGGAATACAGAGACGAAGGCTATTTACCAGAAACAATGCGTAATTTCTTGGCCTTAATTGGCTGGAACCCAGGGGGAGAAAAAGAAATATTTCACGATGATGAATTAATAAAAATCTTTTCCCTAAATAAAATTCAAAAATCTGGAGGAGCATTCAATGAAGAAAAATTACGGTGGATGAACAAGCAATTCTTGAAAAGCAAATCAGAGGATTTCAAATTTGATTACCTTAAAACTTCCGTACCAGAGAACATTTTTCAATTATCGAATTACTCTGATGAAAGACTAAAAAGATTACAACCAGTGATATTTGAGCGTATACATAACCAAACAGAAATCAAACAAACATTTACTGACGGTTCTTATAACTGGGTCTTTAATGATGAAGACTTTATTGCACCAAAGGCTTTACTTCCTTGGAAGAAAGACGATTCTCCAAATGCTTTTTTGCCAAGACTTGAGAAATCCATAGAGATACTTAATACAGCAGACTTCACTTCGTCCGAAACGATTAAAGAAGCACTTTGGCCCTATGCTGAAGAAATAGGGAAGGGGGAGTTGCTATGGCCGCTAAGAATAGCTCTTACCGGACTAGAACAATCACCAGATCCTTTTGTTTGTGCTTATATTTTAGGAAAAGAAGCGACAATCAGAAGACTAAGTGCAGCAGTCGCCAATTATGACAATTAATCTAGAAACTTATTCCTGTGCATAAACCAAGATTCATAACAGGCTATGATAAAATAGTTTTATGGTAAAAAAACGTAGAATTTATGCCTTTATTTTGGGAATATTGACGATAACTATACTATCACTTGATAGTAATTTTGTATTTGCACAATCTGAAGTAGAAAAACTACAAAGCCAAATATCTGAAAAGAATAATCGTCTCAAAGAAATCGAAAAAGAGATAGCTAAATACACTAGTGCCTTAAACGAGGTGGGGGCGGAAAAAGCCACCTTACAAAAAGCTATCAATCAGCTTGATTTAGAAAAAAAGAAAGTCCAGGCAGATATCGCATACACCGAAAATAAGATTGCTGCCACTGATCTGACAATCGGAAAACTAGGTATTGAAATAAATAAAACTGAAAAAAGTGTCTTTGCTAGTCAGGAAACTATGAGCGAGATTATTCGTAATATGAATATGGCTGACAATGATTCAATGGTAGAAATACTGCTCCGTCACGAAAATCTGGCTGAATTTTGGAGCAATTTCGAAACCCTAGAGACTTTTCGCAGAAAACTATATGAACACGTGCGAGAATTAACTATATTAAAAGAGGATTTAGAGGGCAAAAAAGATACCAACACCAAACAGAAAGATCAACTCCTTAATCTAAAGTTACAGTACGATGATCAAAATAATATTCTAAAAAGTAACCTAAACGAAAAAGCCGAGCTTCTAGATGTTACCAAAAATGAAGAGGCGAACTACCAGACTCTGCTCAAAGAAAGAAAAGCTGCTCAAGAAAAATTATTAGCTGAAGTTCGTAATATTGAGTCACAGTTACAGTTTATTTTAGATCCTAACACTATTCCTACAGCTGGTTCTAATGTCTTTATCTGGCCGATCAATAACCCAATACTGACGCAATACTTCGGTTATACTAAATTTGCTTTATCAGGTGCATACAGTGGAAGTAAGCATAATGGAATAGACCTTGGTACCCCGGTCGGTACCCAATTACGTGCACCCTTATCAGGTACCGTACGTAATGTTGGCAACACCGATAGCGTACCAGGATGTTATTCATGGGGAAAATGGATACTAGTCGATCATCCTAATGGACTTTCTTCAATGTTCGCTCACTTAAGCCAAATCTCTGTTTCTCCAGGACAAAAGGTCAGCACGGGAGAGACTATTGGCTATACAGGAAATACCGGTTACTCTACTGGACCGCACCTACACTATACTGTTTATGTAAAGGATGCCGTACAGGTTAAACAATTCAACCAGTTTAAAAGTGTAACGGGGTGCGGTGCTGCCTTGTCTCCGTTTGCTGCTATCGAAGGGTATCTAAACCCTCTAGATTATCTACCTAATATTTAGACTCACCCTTAAGGAGGGCAGGGCAGGCATAAGTGAATAAGAGTTTTAACCTAAGACACGATTAAGAGCTGTACTGGATTAATCACCGCATTAATGCGGTGATTAATTATTTGTGATAATTATCTTTGGTAATGAAGGTTCGCACAATATTCGACTAACAAGAAGCAAATAGGGGAGTAGGGTATTGGATTTCCAAAAATATCGATATCTTACTTTCATACTAGACAATATAAAACTTAAAAAAATAAATTTTTACAACTAGTTAAGTAAAAATAAAAATAAAATCTAATAAATTATTTAATTGATATTAAGTAATCAATTTAAAATAAATTAAAATAAATATTTGAGAATTAATTTTTAAAATTACAAAAAAAAACCAAACTAAGAGCTGAACACAAGCTCTAATATAAATTCAGAGGATAGAATATACCTCTAGTGTACTTGAAGGCCCTTAGAATCGAATTTTGGACGTCAAAATAGGGCTTTATTAAAGGCTATAGTAGGTATCATGATTAGATCAGATATGGACGTAAAAATGAATAACCGAGGGAAAAAACAAGAAAAACAGATGGCGATTATTAGGATCTAGACAGCTTAAGGATAGATTATAAATAAGTGAACGATTCACTTATAATAATGAAGAAAATGAAGGAATTGACCCAGGTTAGAAATATAAATAACATTATGTGGATAGTTCGTTTTACATATATTGTGCGAACCTATATACTATTGAAAGTAGGGGCTGGAAAAGCCCCTACTCTACGGTCTCACTGCAAGCCGCTACCGCGAGCTATGCTTGCCAGGTACCAGATGAACCGTCGCCACAGTTCATACCCTGCTTGGTCTGCTTCGTTTTGCAGCGTCAGGGCGTCCAGACCCTGGTCTTTGCTGATGACCCGCTTAGACCACTTGGGGTCTGGCAGACCAACCGGATTGTTTGGACATCTTCCTTTGTGAGTCGTTTTAGACATCTACTCCCCTCCCTTCCTATGGGTTAAAATTAAAGAACACTAAAATCAATATACTATGGCCCTCCGCAAAAGCAACGAATCAATTGTCGATCACATTTTACCTTTTCTAGATTACTGTGAAATCGAAAAGGGACTTTCTAGTAACACCCAAAGAAACTATCAGCAGTATCTTAATCTGTTTGTGAAGTGGTTAAATGAAATCAAGAAACCAAACCTAAAGCCACACGAACTTACAGCCGAACATGTTTGGGACTATCGTCTTTTTATAGCACGTAAATACAAAACCCCCCGCGGAGAGTATCTTTCCAAAAAATCACAAAATTACTATCTAATAGCATTACGAGCTTTATTAAACTATCTAGCAGAACGAGATATTGAGTCTCTCCCCTCCTCCAAAATAAAATTAGCTAAACAAAAAAGTGAAGAGACGATTTCTTTTCTAGATGTACACGACATAGAAGCTATGTTGAAAATTCCTGACATCAAAAAACCGTCTGGGATACGTGACCGGGCCATTATGGAACTATTTTTCTCTTCAGGCATGCGTATTTCAGAATTAACAGCATTAGATGCCGATCAGTTTACAATGCTCAAGGACAAAGACCTTAAACGAACTTACGAGCTTTCAATAGTTGGTAAAGGTAAGCACATTAGGACTATTTTTATTTCTCCCCGAGCTGCTAAATGGCTTAGAAAATACTTAGAATCACGTCGTGATGTTGATAAACCTTTGTTTATAAATTATCGATCACGAGACGCGGAAGATAATCGTTTGACACCTCGTTCGATTCAGAAAATGATTTCTCGTTCGGCCATCATGGCTGGTCTATCAAAGAAGGTTACTCCCCACACATTGCGTCACACCTATGCAACAGATCTTCTAGATCATGGAGCTGACTTACGTAGCGTACAAGAGCTGTTAGGGCACCAAAACGTTGCTACTACCCAAATCTATACTCACGTTACAAACAAACGTTTACGAGACATTCATCAAAAATTCCACAGTGGAAGTAAGGACAGTAACAATAAAGAAAAAACGGATGAATGATCACTTACCCTTCAGTTTTCACATTAGTGTAATAAACTAAATTTATAGTTAAAGAAGCTATAATTCCAATGATAAACGTCCACTCAATCGACAAATAAAGAGTCAGTAGTACCATCAGCAGCAAAGCGAATGCTCTGGCTACATGACCGGATATTTCTCGTAACACTGTAAATTCATCTATATACTGTCCTTGCTCTGCACTCATGTCATACAAAATCGCACTGTACGGGGTCTTGATGAAAATCTTTGTGATGTTGTGATATAGACCAACAAAAAATATTTGAGTGGCAGAGAGAACAAACATTTTAAAAATCCAACCGGCTGCATAAAGTACACTTCCCTTTCTTAGCGTACTAATTTTGTTAGCGCCCTCTTTGTCTAGATGTTTACCAACCAACAACTGTATAACTATTGTTACCCCCACAATCACTGTCGATAATAAACCAATCTCCAATAAATTACCGTTTACTATTTCGTACAAGAAAATAGGCCAGGCTATCAAGGTCACAACTAACTCAGCCCCATTGGCCATCTCCCCCACCATCACATTTCGATATTTCTTAGAGAATAAGTGAGTTATAGTTTCTTTGTAAGTCCAAGTAAACTCTTGTTCTACGGCTGGCACAAATAAATATGAGAAAGCAGCCATACATAACAAAATCATCCCGACTATAAACAGCATCTGATAACCAGCTTTAGTAATTATAAAAGCAGCTAAAAGCGGACCAATCACACCCATAAATGCTATCGTGGCAAACATCAACGAGACATCACGCCCTCGTGTATGGGTATCGGTAAATGAAGTAAAATCAACCTGGTAAGGCACCCAGTGAAAAATACGAAAACCAGTAGTGAATACTGCTAAGATTAAGAGCAGCATCCAGATATTCTCAGCATTCATAAAATACAGTGTAAAATACTGCCCAACTGCAAAAACAGCGCTCAAAGCTAACGCTTTACTGAAACCTATTCTGTTAGTCAATTCCATGCCAGGCACTAACAGCCCTGCGTATAAAAAACTTAGAAAAGCATAGAATAAACCCACTACCCAGAATTCATGACCACTTGTCTCGTAAATAAAGATCGGTACAAACAAAGCGAACATTGCAGCAGCAAGCCCTTGGATAAGCCTTTTTGAAATGAATAACTGTACAAAACCTTCCTTGTACGTAATATTTTTAACTGACAATCTTTTCAGTACTGAAGTAAGAGATTCCATATTCTATTTTTCTTTAGACAATTCTATTATGTATTCGTAATGTTTTTTTGAAATCGGCATCACTGATAAACGGTTGCCCTTTTTCAAGACTGGCATACCGCTCAGCTTTGGATCTAGTTTTAATTCCGACAATCTAATAACCGCTGGAAACTTCTTAATAAATTTAACATCAACACATGACCAGCGAGGATTATCTTTTTCACTCTTGGGATCGAAATGTTCATTCTTTTTATCGAATTGAGTTGGATCTGGATAAGCTTTACTAACTACTTCCATCTCTCCAACTATACCAGTTTCGTTGCCAGCGTTAGAGTGATAAAAGAATGCTCTATCCCCTTTTTTCATATCATCCCTCATCATATTTCGTACCTGATAATTCCGCACCCCATCCCACATTTCTTTTTTGTCATTTTTGAGGTCATCGATAGAATAACAACTCGGTTCACTTTTCATCAACCAAAATGACTTTAATCCTAAAACAGCTTTCATAGATACAGTATAATATAGATTATATTATATATTTAAATAACTGCTATTTATGAGCTCTTTAAGTCGTCACCATATAATTTCTAAAATAATTGAAAAGTATAAATTTTATTTTATAGCCAGTGGAAGAATATTGATGGGTGTACTTTTTCTTATCCTTGGAACTATCAAGTTAATGAATCTGGGTGAAATGACAGACTATATGATTTTATTAGATATACCCTACCCTGCTGCTGCAGCTTTAATCTCTGGATTATTAATAACTTTAGCAGGAGCAGCTTTAATCTCTGGTTACCACACTAAAATTGCGGTGATCGTCTTAATAATTTATATGATTCTGACCACTCTTATATTTAACAATCCAAACCAGTGGGCTACCGATCCAACTGCGCAAATAATGCTTCTTAAGAACCTCGCTATTACTGGCGGACTGCTCTTTATGCTTCCCTTTCTTAGATAACTAGATAACAAAAAACACCGCTTCTTGGAAGCAGTGTTTTTTGTTATTTGTCTCAACTCAATATTTTGCAATATTAGGCATTCAACAGGAGAATGTTATAGCGATGCAAGTGTACGACTCCAACATGGGGCCGATGCACTCCATGGCTGAGTACCCTGTCGCTCATATAAGTCACGAGCATAGGCCATGTTATCGTAAATATTTTCAAGATTAAGTTCGAGGTTTTTCGCTTGCTCACCATGATAATAGGTGTTGATTTGCATTACCCCAAGATCTCGATTATCAACTACTCCCCGTAGAACGGTTCCGTCTGCTAGTGTGTGTCTAAAGTGAGACTCACAACGAGCAACTTGAATCATCACCGGAATATCTGAGAAATACTGTCGAACAATTTCTTCAGTAGAAGCATTTTCTTCACTCAGATTAGTCGCTACTGTTACAATTTGCCCATAGGATGTGTCAGTAACTTCTACTGAGTTAAGTCCTGAAAGGGCCATGGCAGCTGCTATTACAGTGGATATAATAAGCCAAAGGTCTTATCTAACAAATGTCTGGCGAACCAGACAACCGGAAAATCATAACATGATTATCGGATTTCTATTATAATAACACAGTTTAGTAACTATGTCAATACATAGGGTAATTTTTAAGATAAAACTACTGTTTTTCGAGTTTAAAGCTATTTTTGATCGGTTGGGCTAGTTACAGACCGAATCCAGTCATTAGCCCCCTCTACAGCTCTTAAAACCTCAATAGGAACAGCAAAAACCACGGTGTTTGATTGGTCTGAAGATAAATCGTTCAGACTTTGTAAGGTACGCAGATGCAAGGCTCCATTAGATTCTGATAGCATTTTTGCTGCCTTAGCCATGTTTTCAGCTGCCGCCACTTCCCCTTCCGCTTTAATGATCACTGAACGTCGTTCACGCTCTGCCTCTGCTTGTTTACCGATAGTGCGTTCCATATCTTCAGGTAAAAAGAAATCCTTTAATTCAACATTTTCCACAGTAATTCCCCATTCATCGGTTTCTTTGTCGACTATAGATTGAATCCGGGCAGACAATTCATCTCTTTGCGATAAAACCTCATCGAGCTCAGCCCCTCCTACTATATTCCTCATTGTAGTCTGGGCTAACTGTGAGACAGCATGATAGAAATCCTCTACCTCAAGAATTGCTTTAGCTGCATCAGAAACCTTGTAGTAAATGACCGCATTTATACTTGCCGACACATTGTCTTTGGTGATTACTTTTTGGTCCGGCACATCTACTGCTTTAACTCTTAAATCTACCTTGGTCATACGCTGAAAAACTGGAACAATGATGCTCCAGCCTGGAGAACGTACTCCAGTAAATTTTCCCATCGTCAACACCACTCCTCTTTCATAATGCTTCACTTCACGCAGGAATGAAAGCACTACCACTATCACAATTGGAATAATCCACCACATAATATTTATATTAGAATTTATAACTTAAGTAATTGTACAATATAAAACAGCCCTGGTTAAGAGCTGTTTTATTAGAGAGCTACTCAAAGCGATTAGATTCTTTGCTGCAAAAGCGCCATTGCACCATACAAACCTCCTTCGTCTCCTAGTTTGGCATCAACAATAAGCGGACAAGTCATCACATCTTCCAACACTTCGTTCGTATGTTTAATAATATCATCAAGCATAATCCGCGGATCTCCTATGATCATCGAACCACCTAAAACAATAATATCTGGGGACCAATACAAAATTGTATTTCTAAGCCCATGAGCCAAGTAGTAGGCCAACTGATCCCAGATAGCATCTTTTTGATCTATTTCGTACGGCTTACTACCCATCCTCTCTTCTACCGCAGTTCCGGAAACTAAATTTTCTAAGGTCGGCTCTATATCATCCCCTAAAATAGTATGGTCAATATCCAAAATCTGATGTCCTGGTTCAAATCCTTCAGCATAACTATCAATCTGGCCATTCTCTATTTTCACTCCACCAACGCCGGTACTAACAGTATGATAAACAACAATCTCATGCCCTTTACCAGCTCCATAATGTGACTCCCCTAATCCAACTACGGCCGAATCATTTTCTAAGTAAACATTTGACTTGAATTTTTTCTTAAGAGTCTCTACTAAGGGTTTTTCTTGCCAATCTGATAATTTTTCGTCCTTAATCATCATTGTCCTGTCTTCATTTAAGACACCCCTTATACCTCCTGCCATACCTCGTATCTCATTGTCAGTAATATCATTCACGGCTTGGACAATTTTTTCTATACCTTCAACAAAGGTCTCTGGAGTTTTAAACTTTATTACTTCACCAAAGCTACGCAAGTCTTCACTTACAGCCACTCTGGTATTAGTCCCTCCGATATCAAAAAGTATGTAACTCATGTTCTTATTCAACGATTGGTTTTATTTCTTGTTTAAAAATGTCTGAAACTTCTTTAGTGTAAGCAACTATTGAATCCTTGAAGTAAGCTGGTAAAGCTTTTTGTATTTTACCAATAACATAATAACCAACGGCAATCATGCCTGCGTACTCAATTGTTTCTGGTAATGGTAAATATAAATTATTTTCAGAGTAGCCGTAATCCTGTTTACTTGTCCCGAGATGAATAAATAATTCTTTTTTCGATTTTACAACTGTTTTGGCGTGCTTTATTTCCTCTTCTGAAAAAACTCTGCCCACTACCATTGGTCCAAATAATTCTTCAAATTTGGTTCTTAACATCGCCACCACATATGCAAAGCGAGCTGGGACTATTAGAGTAAAGGCTGTGTAATTGCTGAAATCAACATTTAGATTATCGTTAAGATCAGTCTCTAAAAAATCCTTTAGTGCAGCTGGAAACTCCCCTGTAGACGCTAAAATTGGTCCCAAATAAGTAGAAACATTATAAGTGTATGGTTCTCGATTAGTCGGAAAAATAATTTGTTTTTCTAAAGGTATATATTCTCCAGCTAAAGAATCCTGTTTACTAGTTATCAAATAAGTATCCAGATTACTTTTCTGAGCTAATTCTGACATCTCAACTGCGTGTTTACCCCCAGAAGCGCTTAAAATAACCACGGAATTATAATTTCCTGGATGTTCTAAAAGTGATTGATAATTAGATTCATTACCAAAATAAGCTGGCTTATTACTGAAAATAATTCGAGCTGCTTGATAAGCATTTACACTTCCTAGAACTAAAGACTTTTGCCAATGTTGAAAATTTATTTGCGGTACATTGATACTACTAAATAAATCTAAAGCACCTAAAACAACCTCATCTAAGTCGGGCAAAGAGTTTATATCAAAAGTTTGAAGTTGTTTTAGATAATCAGACATATCGTATGTTCATCTAACTCTAGCACTTATTTTTTAACTCTTTAATAATATATTTGTAAGCCTCATCTGCATCTTCGACTAAGTGGATGATATCTAAATCTTCTTTGCTTATTGTCTTGTATTTTGCCAACATTTCTTTCTCCATAAAATTCATCAATGGATTCCAAAAATCTTTCCCTACACAAACGATTGGGATTTTTTCTATTTTCTCCGTCTGGATCAGAGTAATTAGTTCAAAAAACTCATCTAGTGTGCCAAATCCGCCAGGAAAATAAACGTAAACTTCAGAAGCATAGCTCAACATGACCTTGCGAGAAAAGAAAAAATCAAAATGTTCTGATTCTGTAACATAGGGATTGAATTTTTGTTCAGCCGGTAAATCTATATTTAATCCAACTGACTTACCTCCCATCTTAAAACCTCCCACATTAGCCGCCTCCATAATTCCAGGTCCCCCACCAGTTATAACCGTAAAGCCTTTCTTTGCTAACTTGGCTGTCAATTTCTCTGCTTCTTTATACCAAGGATCAGAAGGAGTAAATCGAGCACTACCAAAAACTGAGACAGCCAGACTGTATTTTCGTAATAACTCAAATCCTTGAACGAACTCAGACATTATTCTGAAAACGCGCCATGATTCTATGGCATCTCCGTTTGCATCAAGTAAATCTGTGATAACTCGACAATTTTCTACTTTCTTTTCTTCTTTCTTTTTACGTTTTATTAGAGGCATATGTGACCATTTTAGCATGCATCCAAAACGTATAATTATAGTAGTGTGAACACAACTTTAAATTAAAGCCAAGGAATTTTAAACTCAGCAAATTCCGGTAAAAGATTTTTATCATACAAAAGTCTGGCTGCCACCTCACCGTGACAAAGAGCGCCGGTAAGGGCATTATGCGGATCTGGCTCCCTAGGAATACCGCAATAATTTAATAAAGCGTTTAGGTTTAACATAGACCTCTTTTGTTCTTTATCAATCGGTATTTGATAACCCCTTTTTACCATATGCATCCAACACAAGCTGTGTGTATCTACGGTACGATAAGCTAACGGCCAATTGATGCGAGCTCGAGCACAAGCTGCTTTGATAAAATCTCGGTCAAAAGACGGGTTCTGTCCGCACAGGGTTTTATCTTCAACACTCTCCGACCAGAGTAAGAACTCTGCAACAAGCTCAGCTTCACTGAGCTTGTTTTTATCTGTAATCTCTTCTTTTGTAAAACCATTCACCTCTAGAGCCCCATCCATGATTTTTGCCTGTGACTGAGGCTGTATATGTTTTGGACACTTAGCTCCACACTGCTCACACACTACTTCTGACGAAATAGTTGACCCATCTTGTGTGTCAGCGATCTCCCAAATGTAACATTCCTGATAAAACCGATTATCAGGATTATCAAAATCGAAAGCTCCAATTGAAACAATGGAATGCTTTTCGTACTCTGTTCCAGAAGCTTCGACGTCGATGATAATCATAATTTCCTATATACTAACATAATATGGATTTACGAATTGACTCTAAATGGAAAGACATATTATCTGAGGAATTTGCAAAAGAGTATTTTTCCCAACTTAATGAAAGACTAGACCAGTTATACAAAAAAGGATCCGTCGCACCCATGCCTGAGCTCGTCTTCAACGCTTTTAATCACTGTTCATTTTCTCAGGTTAAGGTGGTCATAATAGGCCAAGACCCTTATCATGGGCTTGGCCAGGCGCACGGATTATCCTTTTCAGTTCCTGAGGACATACCTATTCCTCCCTCTTTAAAGAATATTTACAAAGAAATAGCGTCCGATATAGGAATCAGTATTCCTGATAATGGCAACCTAGAAAAATGGGCCGGCCAAGGTGTCCTGCTTCTAAACGCTACTTTGACGGTAAGTATAGGTCAAGCTGGTTCTCATCAAAAAATTGGCTGGGAAATCTTTACTGACGCTGTTATCCAGAAAATTTCCGAAGAGAAAGAACATATAGTTTTTCTTCTTTGGGGTAACTACGCAAAAGCTAAGGGGAAAAATATAGATCGTCAGAAGCACCTGGTTTTAGAAGCCGCCCACCCTTCCCCTCTGTCTGCTTATAATGGTTTTTTTGGCTGTCAACATTTCTCTAAAACCAATAATTATTTAAAGGAACATAACCAAAAGCCAATTATTTGGTAAGTTTTATTATCTTCCTTTAAGAGAGTCGCAGTTTGCAGCCGGAGTATACCCAGCGGCCAAAGCTAAATCTTCACTTTCAAAATAAACTTTGTTTTCGTCCTTGATGCGATTAACACCAGAGCACCAAGGCAGATAATATTTAGACCCATTTTTTGAAGCTACGTATTGCAAGCTTGAATCATTTATAAGGGGTTTTTGTTTTTGCTTCTCTGAGACAGGGGTCTGTAGATGCGTAATAGTAGCTGTTTGAGCCTGAAAGTTGTCTGCGGTAGCAGAAACTCGCCCCAAACCAAAAGAAGCCACTGCTACAAGCATGATAACCGTGACGTAATAAGTAGCATCCTCACGTATAATTTCTTTAATAAAAATAGGAAAATTCTTATTCAATTTATCTCTGAAACTACGAATCATTGTTATCTTACGAGGGTTGATAAAGTTGACAATATCTAGTATATTATGCCAGCTAATTAAATTATAACGTATGGCAACAAAAAAAGCGGGCGGTAGCTCAAAAAACCTACGCGATTCACAACCTAAATTCCTAGGTGTAAAAATCAATAACGGACAGGCTATCAAGACTGGTCAGGTTATTGTTCGTCAGCGCGGTACTAAAATAGAAGCCGGTAAGAATGTTAAAGTCGGTAGAGATCATACTCTATTTGCAATGACAGACGGTAAAGTTTCTTTCAAAAATATCCGTAAAACTCGATTCGATGGTCAAACTGTAACCAAGAAAGCGGTCGAGGTACTTACTGCTTAAAGTAAAAATAAGACGAAAAGGCCGGTGAGCGAAGCTCACCGGCTTTTTCGTTTATGCAATTACTATTAGTTATATCTACTCAATTACTACTGATTCAATAACTATTGGATCAACAGGCACATCACGCTGACCTACTTCAGATTTAGCAATAGCATCGACGATATCCATCCCTTCAATTACTCGTCCAAATACGGGATGTTTTGATGAAAATGGTTCCTTGTCAAAATCTAAAGGTGTGTTGTCTACCAAGTTTATAAAAAACTGACTCCCTCCAGAATTAGGCTGTCCTGTATTAGCCATAGCGATAGTTCCTCGGACATTGGTCAATAATTCTCCCTCTGTGAACTCATCCTCAATAGTATAACCAGGCCCCCCGGTTCCGTAGTTGGTCGCATCATTACTTTTAGAATTAGGATCACCTCCTTGAATCATAAAGCCATCAATAACTCGGTGGAATTTGGTTTGGTCGTAAAAACCTTCTTCCGCTAAAGTAACGAAGTTACTAACGGTAATCGGCATATCTTCACCGAAAAGCTCTAACTTGATAATCCCTTTATTAGTATTTAGTACTGCTATTGGATTCATATTATTTATTATCGCAACTTGTTTAACCTTTCGTTCTTCGGCAGTAAGTGGACCGCCTAATTCTTCAATCTCACCATTTTTATTAAGCAATAAATCAGGTTCTCTATTTATACCATGTTCAGCAAACCAAGTTAGTAGCCCGATCAGAACAGCACTGAAGACTAGGACACCTATTATTGATTTCGGTATATTGAAATTAGGCATATAAATAATTATATTTTAATTACGTTGATAATTAAAATACTTTCTTTATCTCCAGACACTAAATGAATACTATGCTCCCCGAGTTGTTTTACTGGGTTTTTTAAGACTACCATTTCTGGAAGTAGACTAACTCCTTCTGCTTCCTCTACACTTTTAATGATATTTTCTAGTTTCAAGGCCTGGTATAACTTCCCATCTTCGTTGGCTTCAACTTTAACATCAATTACCTTACCCTCTAAAGTACCGACAATTTCTAAAAAATTGCTATCAGCAGCTTCTCGTAAGGCCATATTTTGAGCTGATTTTGTAGCAACTTTTCTTAAATTAGCTGGCGTAGCCATTTCTGCTAAACCTTGTGGAATTAACTTATTAAGACCGTAACCATCGGCTACGGTAACAACATCATGTCGTCGCCCAATTTTGGCTACATCCTGTAAAAGAATTACTTTCATTCTGTTAATGATTAAATTGTTAATTTATTTATGAACGCTACTATAGCACATAGTATCTACAATATACCAACCAAAGAAAACCTCTGATTTAAGTAAATATAGCAAAAATCTTTAGTTTGCAAAATCAGTTAGTAACGAAGTTTTTGTGGTGGCTCCAACATTTTTATTCCCTCGCAACCACTCGATAGCAGCTTCCAGTTGTGAGTCTATATTAGCGTTAGTATCTTTCTCTTCTTGCTTAACAAAGATATCTGGGTTTAAGCCTCCTTCTGAAATTGACTTACCTTCAGGCGTGAACCAGCGAGCAATTGTAACCTTCAAAGATGCCTTGCTTGGTAAAGCAATTAATTCTTGAACTGAACCCTTACCGAAGGTTGTATCACCCATCAAGGTAGCCACTCCATGCTCTCTTAACGCTCCGGCTAAAATCTCAGAGGCAGAAGCTGAACCACCATCGATAAGAATTACCATTTCTTTTGGAATATTTTTACCTAAACTACGACTACTGCTACGGTACAGCTTATCTTCGCTACCATCACCAAAACCTTCCTGAACTACGACTTTTCCAGCTGGCAAGAAATATGAAGCTATTGATACGGCGCTTTGGAGGAAACCACCAGGATTACCACGCAAGTCCAACACTAGTTTTGTTAGACCACTATCAATATACTCTTGCATAGCCTCTTGCATTTTTTCTTCCGCTACTGCGTTAAAACTGTATAAAGAAATAATGAAGACATCATCCTTGATTTCAGTATCGACAGTTGGGATATTGATATTAGCTCTAACTACTGGAATTTCTATAAAATCAGGTTCACTTTTTCGGTATAGTGTAAGTGTTACTGTCGTATTAGCTTCTCCTCTGATTAAGCGAACAGCCTGATCGATGGACATATTCTCAGTTGATTGACCGTCAATTTTGACTATTTTATCACCTGACTTTACGCCAGCCTTATCTGCTGGAGTGTTTTGTAATGGAGAAATAACTGTAATCAGTCCTTCTCTCATTCCAACCTCCATTCCTACCCCGCTGAAATTACCGGAAATGTCATCTTCAAACATTGCTGCATCATCAGCTGGTAAATATACAGTGTAAGGATCGCCGTAAGTACGAACTAATCCTTTAATAGCTCCGTTAATTTTTTCTTCAGTAGTAATAGCTTCTGAAGAAGATGACATCGCAAATTTTTCATCTAACAAGTTCCAAACTTTCCAAAACTCTTTTAGATCAGCTTCTTCAGTTACCACTTTTGGAGAATAGAACAAAGAGAACAAGCTGGCTGTTTGCAAATCTTCTTGGTCAGCAAAAGAACCAATTTGTAAACCTGAGAAAAAGGCTGCTATCGCTAAGAGGACTGCTAAACCACTACCCAGCATAAGGCGTCCGGGGTGGTTTCCCTCAATCAATTTTATCTCGTTATTTTGCTCACCTGGTTCTTTTTTAATCATGCTCTAAATTATTACATAATACCCTGCACAACTCAAAATGTAACCTGTTAATGCATGATAAAATAACAGTAATAATATTTGCATTACCTAGTTCTTTACTATGATAAATCGTTACAAACACAACAATCTTACCTGGTTAGATGTTTCAAACCCTACTGTAGAGGAAATCCGAGACATAGTTTCTGAGTGTAAAATTCCTTTAGAATTAGCTAATGATCTCACTACTACCAATCCTCGTACTGAAGCTCTAGCTAGAAAAGGAACCCTGAAAATTACTCTCGACTTCCCTATCGTTAAAAGAACAGACATCAGTCATCCTCATGAAATAAAATTCATAGTTACTAATAAATATCTGATAACGTTCCGTTTTGAAGATATTGAAGCTATACATTATTTTGGGAAAGAGTTCGAGGTTATGTGTATGCTCAATAATCAAGTTTCCGATAAGCGACAAATTAAAACTACCGGGTTATTTTTCACACTACTGAGTCATCTTTACACCACCTTGCACACAAAGCTCGATTACATCGAAGCTAAAATAGCTGACGTCGAAGAAGGAGTTTTCAATAACCAGGAACGTGAAATGGTTTTTGAAATTTCTCATCTAACTAGACGACTTATTGGCTTCAAACAAGCGGTCGGTTCACATGAGAAGGCTCTGGAACATTTGCATGAATTGATTAAGGTCGCTTTCCCGGGGAATTACACTGATGATGTACTTAATATGGAGCACCATTATCGTAGTGTTAACAGAAGAACTTATTCTCTAATTAGCGCCGTGGAAGATTTGCGCGATACCAATAATGCTTTATTGAGCACCAAACAAAATGAGGTTATGAAAATGTTTACAATTCTAGCTTTTATCACCTTCCCTCTTACTCTCTTTACTTCTATGTTCGGAATGAATACCACCACCACCCCTATTATTGGTAGACAAAATGACTTCTGGATGATCGTTGGGATAATGATAATAGTCTCTATTTCCTTCTTTGTTTTCTTTAGATATAAACGTTGGTTTTAACTTTTTAGCAAATATTTAAACCAAAATCATTCCTCTTAAATATCTGTTAAAATAATAAATATGTTTAAATTTTTAAAATCCGCAAACGGGCAAACTGCTTCTGACCTTAAAGTCTATAATACCGAAACTCGTTCTTTGGAAATTTTTGAGCCAATGCAGAAAAGAGAAGTGAAAATGTATTCCTGTGGGCCTACGGTTTATGATTATGCCCATATTGGCAATCTCAGAGCCTATGTGTTCGTAGATATTTTAAAAAGAGTCCTTCTGATTAATGGTTACTCAGTAAACAACACTATTAACTTAACCGATTTTGGACATCTCACTTCTGATGCAGATTCTGGAGACGATAAAATGATGAAAGGATTACGGCGCGAAGGTTTACCGATTACACTAGAAAATATGCTGACTCTAGCAAATAGATATATTACTGCTTTCAAAGAAGATATGGAAACTCTTAACAACCTACCGCCAACTCAATACTCCAGAGCCAGCGATTACATAAAAGAACAAATAAAGTTGATCGAAACATTAGCTGAAAAAGGCTACACTTATGAAACTAGTGATGGCGTCTATTTTGATGTTAGCAAATTCCCTACCTATGGTCGCTTAGGCAACATAAACATTGATGCTCTACAAAGCGGCTGCCGAGTTGAAGAGAATCCTGAAAAAAAACATCCGGCTGATTTCGCGGTTTGGAAGAAGGGTGATTTAGGTTGGGAGAGTAAATGGGGTACAGGCTTCCCTGGTTGGCATATAGAGTGTTCGGCAATGGCTTTTGCTACTTTAGGTAAGCAAATAGATATTCATACAGGCGGCGTTGATCATATTTCGACTCATCATAATGGTGAGATTGCTCAAAGTGAAGCTGCTACAGGAAAAAGGTTTGCTAAATACTGGATGCATAACGAACACCTACAGATAAACGATTCTAAGATTTCAAAATCAGAAGGTAACGCTATTTATTTAGCAGATTTAAAAAAACAAGGATTCTCCGGCGAAGATTACCGCTATTGGCTTTTAACCTCACACTACCGTACACAAGTGAACGTCAACTTAGAGGCCTTAAATGGAGCCAAACAAGCACTCAACCGCTTGCAAAGATTAATCTATATTGATTGGGCAGATGCTAAAGGAGAACTCAATGAACAATATTACAAACAATTCATTTCCGCTGTTAATGATGACTTAGACACCCCTAAATCCATCGCTCTAATCTGGCAACTAGTCAAAGACGATGATGTAAGCGACGGTGAGAAGAAAATAACAATTCAAGAATGTGATGCGGTCTTAGGCTTAGGTTTATCCTTATCCAATAAAGAAGGCAGCGAGAAATTAGGTTATCTAGATGAAGACGAACTACCATCTGAGGTACAAGAACTAGTAACAAAACGAGAAGTAAGCCGAACAAATGCTGACTGGACTGAAGCTGATAAGCTACGGGAGCAAATCGAGGCACTTGGTTACAATGTGGTAGACAATGCTACAGGCTCAACAATAACCAAAAAATAGAAAGATTCTTTGCTCTGTTTTTATACACAGCTCTTCCCCTTTTTGCACACAGTTTTCAGAAAAACGTCAATCTAAAATCCGTGATAGAATGTTCTCACTATGGCCACTTATGGTAAATCTGAACCTCCTAAAACTAACCGCAGTTTGCGTACTCCGCCACATAATATAGAGGCTGAAAAAGCTCTCATTGGAGCCATTATCCTCAAGCCAGAAGTTATGCATGATATTTCTACAATGGTTTATCCTGAGAGTTTTTATGCTGATAAACATCGTGAAATCTATCGCGCTATCTTGGAAGTCTTCACTAAAGGTGATCCTATAGACATGCTTTCGATTACCAATAAACTCAAGAGCAATAACCAATTAGAAAGAGTTGGCGGAGCTAGTTATATAACGGAATTAGTAGAACAAGTTCCAGCCGCCAGTAATGCTAATTACTACGGAGAAGTGGTCCAGTCTAGGGCTATTTTACGCGGCCTAATCAACGCTGCTGACGATATAGCTGAGCTTGGATTTTCTGACCCTGAAAATATAGATGAAACATTAGATCAAGCTGAGAAAAAAGTATACGGAGTCACAAATTCTACAACCTCACAAAAGTTTAAAACCATTGGTTCTTCATTATCAGAAGCCTGGGAACGTTTCGAGTATCTTAGTGCTAACCAGAATGAAAAAAGAGGTGTCCCTACCGGTTTTGGGTCACTCGATAATATCTTGGCCGGGTTACAAAAATCGGACTTGATAATATTAGCTGCCCGACCTTCAATGGGAAAAACTACCTTTGCCCTCGATCTAGCGCGTAATGCAGCCTTACAACACGGTGCGAAAGTCGGTATCTTTTCTCTTGAGATGAGCGACCAACAGTTGGTTGACCGTATGTTAGCGGCTGAAGCTGGGGTGGACTCTTGGAAATTACGAACTGGGAAATTACGAACCGATCAGGAATTTGAGGCTGTCCAGACAGCGATGGCAAAACTCTCTGAAGCTTCTATTCATATTGATGATCAACCAGGTACAAACATTCTCAAGATGCGTTCCTCTGCTAGACGGCTAAAGAACGAACACGGGCTGGACTTACTGATTGTCGATTACCTGCAACTTATGCATCCTACTGCTTCTAAAGCCAGCGATTCGATGGTGCAGCAGGTTACCGAAATTTCTCGGTCACTTAAACAGTTGGCTCGCGAATTAGAAGTACCTGTATTAGCTTTATCACAGTTATCTCGTGCGGTTGAGCAGCGCGGTGGCAAACCTCGCCTATCCGACTTGCGAGACTCTGGATCTATTGAGCAAGACGCTGACGTGGTGATGTTTATTCATCGCGAAGACAAAATCAATAAAGAATCAGAACGGCCAAACATCGCTGAAATAATGGTAGAAAAACATCGCAATGGTCCTGTTGGTAGCTGTGAATTATACTTTGACGGCCAACATGTACGTTTCTTAAATCTCGACAACCAACACAGCGCTGGCGCTGCTATTCCTGATGATGATTTCTAGAACGAATTAATTTGAGATTTTTTGTTGCCTTTATATATTTAATTAACCTATGAGTAATCTGGACAAACTGAATACCTATTTTGAACAATTCCCTGGAGTTGGTGGACGTCAAGCTCGCAGATTTTCATTTCATATCCTTACTTTACCTAAAGCAGACGTAACAGAAATAGCTAGATTAATCACCTCCTTGCAAGACAATGTGACTGAGTGCCATAGTTGTCACCGTTTTTTTTCACAAAATGGTAAAGCTACCGAGTGTAATATTTGCTCTGACCCTAACAGAGATACTACCGAGCTTTTAGTAGTTGAAAGAGACAGCGATATCATCCCTATAGAGAGATCCGGTGTTTACAACGGTTTGTATTTCGTCCTTGGTGGTAAAGTACCCCTCCTTGAGTCTAAAGAAGCCAACAAGCTGCGTAGTGGAGCTTTGCGAGCTATTGTTCAAGATAGAGTTAAAAGCGGATTGAAGGAGATTGTACTGGCCTTTGCGGTCAATCCTGACGGTGAAAACACTACTCGTTATATAGAAAAATTATTACAAACAGAGGTAGAGGAAAATAAATTAACCGTGTCCCAATTAGGTAGAGGTTTATCTACCGGATCAGAATTAGAATACGCTGATCCAGAGACGATAAAGAGTGCTTGGAAAAATCGGGGTTAATTTAATTTTGTACCAGTTATATTTACCAATTCATTTCCTCTAATTCTTCGTAAAATTTTTCGACTGCGTTTAATAAAAAATCTCTCTGTCTAGAATCTAATCTATCATTCTCTTCTTCCTCTGAACCACCAACCAGCACTTGCCAGCCTTTAACCGCTTGCAACCCCTGTGTAGAGCCAAACCTTTCTCGACATTCTGCTTTCAGATTTTTATCCCAATCAATTATTAAATCATTCAATTTCAATATTTTATCTATATCTCGAGAATCGACTATCTGATTTTTAAATTCTCTTATCTTATGAGCTAACTCATTTTGACGATTTTTATTACTCTCTATACTTTCTTTATCTAAACTTTCCATAATATTTATTATAACAAAAAGCCGCTCTCATGAGCGGCTTTTTGTTAAATAGCTGTGATTTCTACCCGGGAGTATTTTTGGCGGTGTCCCTGTTTTCGGCTACGATTACTCTTAGCTTTGAAGCGTAGTATAGAAATTTTCTTTCCTTTCTTCTCACCCAACAGTTTAGCCTTAACTTTGGTTCCTTCAACTAAAGGAGTACCTACCTTGTCGTTTTTCATTAATACCTGATCGAATTCCACAACAGCCCCTTCTTCTAAGTTGCCGTCTAGTAATTCAATATCAAGAATATCGCCAGTAGAAACAATATATTGTTTTCCTCCAGTTTCAATTACTGCAAAATTATCTTCTTTGTTTACCATGTTTATAAATTAAATATTTATCATCTAAACGTCACTGCTGATCGGGTGGCAATAACTACTCTAGAAACAATAATGAGCCAAATAGTACAAGAAAAACTTGTATTTTGCAATAGGATATTGTAAATTTGCAACAGACCTGCAACCAGGGAGAAGGGTTCTACTAATGACTCAGAAACTCGACTGCACGATCGTCATCAAGATGCCACAATTGAAAAAGCGCTGGATTACCAATCTTTCAGCCTTACCTTTGCACTCATACATATGCGGACCAGAAAACCTGACCCTCAGCGTTGAGAACAACAAGATAAGAGGTATGAAATACCGGATCCGTTTCCGGAAAGAGGTTCAACTCTGGACTTTAGCGAAGGATAGAATAGTGGTCTGGAATGTATATGTGCCCTGTATTGGCTTAACCGCCAACCAACAGGCCTCATTTGTCAGTTATGCTCGGGTTTTTTTCAAAGAGAAAGACTGCCTGGAAACTCGACTCAAAGCAAGACGAGTCCCTCCAATGCGCCCTCTTTGAAAGACGTGGAGCGACCACAGACTCATGCCCCATACTGAGAAATGTCTCAGTATGGGGCATTTTTCAAGTCAAATTAATCTGATTGAGATGGTTTATCGAGTGTTAAGATTTCTATTTCTGGACTGGCGCCAGTGATCTTCGTGACATCTTTTTCGATTTTACCTAATTCTTTACTAGCCGTATTGTAATGATTAACTGTAGTACCTAGAGTGTTACCTAATTTTTCAAAATACTGGTTATAGGCCTGCAGGTGACGAGATAACTTTTCGACATTCTTCTGGATCTCCTTAGCCCCTTCCTCTATCTTGAAAGCCCGGAAACCATAAAGAACTGATTGCAAGTATGCAGCGAAAGTCGTCGGTGAGACAATAATCACGTTTTTATCTTTATAAGCGTAATCAATCAAACTACGGGTATTAATTTTCACTGAACCGACTTCATTGACCAAGAGATCATAATAGATCGCTTCCGCTGGAATATACATAAAGGCAAATGGTAAAGTGCCGTCTTTAGGGCGGATGTATTTTGCTGTTTCATCAATACGCTTTTTTAGATCATTCTTGAATTCTTTTTCTAAAATTTCTTTTTGTTGCTCATTGGTTTCATCAACCAATCGACGATAATTATCGAGAGAAAACTTAGCATCAATCGGAATCATTCCTTCCTTTGTGAATATCACCGCATCTACCGTTTCACCACCCGGGAAGAGGTGTTGCATCTCGAATGAAGTGGCATCTAGGATATTTTCTAGAGCAAGTTGCAAACTGGCTTCTCCCAAATTACCACGTTGTTTTTGGTGCTTTAAAACTTTTTCGAGGTTCTGTAACTGCTCTGCCACCGTAAAGACTTGCTTGGAACTTTCCTGCACCTCAGACACTCCCTTAATTACTCCTCGAAGTTGCTCATTTACTTCCCGATTTATTTCCTGAATCAGTTCTTTACTCTCTCTAAATTGCAGCCGGCTCCCCTCTTGCATTGATTTATTAGCTTCCCCAATCTTGCGGTCCATCGTGTCTGTAAGCTGTTGTAATTGTTGTTGCAACAGCAACATACCTTTGTCATCTGATTTTTTTTCAGGTTTTAGAAAAGAGTCATAAAGCAAAATAAGCAAAACGACTATCAATAGCAATACTGCTAACATCTGTAGAATATCCATACGAGATGATTATAACACGTCTGTATTTATGTCAGATAATTAAACTTTATTTCTGAAATATAGCCATTTTCCAGTCTCTATAACGAGCAATGAAAGAAGTCCAAAGCAACCAATAATTACAAACTGATTCAAAGTAAGTGGCTCATAGTGGAGTAATTTTTGGAAAAAAGGTACTTCGATTACTGCCAAGAGCAAAGCGAAACTTACAAAGAAAGAACCTATAAAAAACTTATTATCTTTCAGCGACATCCGCCAAGCAGGCAGCGTTAGTGACCGGAAGGCAAAAGCTAGGAAAAGAGAATCGACGGATATAGTGATGAACATCACACTTCGTAGTTTATCTATCTCTAGGCCTTGGTTTAAGAAATAGAGATATATACCTACTATCATCATACTTAAAATAGTCACCACGTAGGCCATAAACCACAACATACTTTTTGAAAGAATTCCTTCATCTTGAATATCTTGAGGCTTTTGTTTCATCAAATCCTTATCACCTTTCTCAAACGCAAAAGCAACGCTCATCAAGCCTTCCTCAATAATATTTGCCCAAAGAATTTGGGTTGGCAATATAGGCACAGCCGCACCCAATAGTAAGGCTACAGTTATCAATACCGCCTCGGATAAACTGGTGGATAATAGATAGCCAACCACCTTACGTAAGTTATTGATGATTCGTCTCCCCTCCTCTATGGCATGGTGAATAGTAGCAAAAGAATCATTGACCAATATCAAGTCAGAGGACTCCTTAGCCACCTCCGTTCCTGATCCAATTGCAATTCCAATATTAGCTCGACGCAGCGCTGGGGCGTCATTTATACCGTCACCAGTCATCGCAACTATCTCTCCTCTTTGTTGCAGTAAGCTAGCTATACGCATCTTCTGTTTGGGTAAAATACGAGCAAAAACTTTAACCTTTCTAAAAGCTGTTAACAAATCATTATCCGACATTTTTTCCAACTCAGAACCCACCAGCACGGTATCGCCTGATTTAGCGATACCAACATCGCGAGCTACTGCCAAAGCCGTCTTGGCATTATCACCAGTTATCAGCATCACCTCTGCACCAGCTTCCTGCACACTCAAGATCACTTCAGTCACGCCTGGACGTACAGGATCATCTAAAACAACAACCCCCACCAAAACTATATCCTTCAATAAATCTTTACTGCTGGATGTAATTTCCTCATATTCTACTTTCTTATAAGCAATAGCAAACAACCTTTTCCCTTTTGTCGTTTGATTCTCTATTTCATCCAATACGACCTGTTTTTGTTCCGGCAGAAACTTCTCTTCCCCGCGCTTAAATAAGACTTTATTGGCGGAAGCTATCAATAAGGCCGGTGAGCCATTAATACATAAATAATTTTCCTTATCAGTGAATTTACTTAGGCCAGCTGCGAAACGTTGCTCAGAATCGAAAGCTAAAAAATCCAGTCGTTCATTGCGGTAGGTTGGATCGGATACTTTAATCTGCAACTTATTTGCCTGCCGTAAAATAGCCTGTTCTAGAGGGTCACCGCGTAGGATTTTTTTCTCAGCTACCTGGTCTACATAAGCATTTGACGCAACCAGAGCTATTTTAAAAGCTTTTTTTACTTCTTCCATCTCGGTAAAATCACCACCGTCTAAGTAAACACCTTTACCGTTAATCATTCCCTTAACAGTCATCTTAGCTTCCGTTAATGTCCCAGTTTTATCAGTTAAAACATAAGTGGTAGAACCTAAAGTTTCGGCTGCTATCAAACTACGCATCAAACCTCCTCGTTTAAGCAAAGCTTCCATCCCTACAGCTAAGATAATGGTCACAGCCGCTGGCAACCCTTCTGGAATCGAAGCTACCGCCACCGCCACAGAAGTCAGTAGCATCTCCTGCAAAGGTTGTCCTTGTAATAACCCTATTAAAAATATGAAGACTACCAAGCCTCCAATGATGTAGAGCATAAAATGAGAAATCCTCTCCATCTCAATCTGCAAAGGTGTTTTGGTGTCTTTTATATCATCTACCAAACCAGCTAATTTGCCGACTTCAGTATCGTCTCCAATGGCAGTAACTATTCCCAAACCATAACCCTTGGCAACATAAGTCCCCAACCAAGCCATATTGTTTCGTTCTGGCAAAGGTGCTCCGACGGCGACAGCCTTAGTGTGTTTTTCTACCGCCACCCACTCTCCAGTTAAAGCTTCTTCATTTATAGAAAGTTGCTTTGTTTTTAGCAGACGTAAATCTGCCGGTACTTTCATACCGCTTTCTAAGATAACGATATCACCTATCGTCACAGTTTCAGCTGTTATTTTGTGCGGAGAACCGGCTCGTAAAACAGTAGCAAAATGTGATTGCGATTTCTTTAGTTTCGAAAAAGCTTTAGATGCTTTACCTTCTTGCAAAATACTGATAATGACGGCTACAGCCAGAGCTAACGCAATCACAATAGCGTCTACATATTCAGATAAAGCTATTGTTACAGCCAGTGTCGACAAAAGTACGAAGACAAGGGGGCTGCGTAAATGTTTATATATTGTTTTCCAAAGCTTTTCCGAGTCTTTCTTAGTAAACTGGTTTAAACCATATTTATTTTGTCTCGTTTTAACCTCTTCTTCCTCAAGGCCCTCTGCGTTAGTTTTTAAGATTTCTAAAACTTCACGATAATCGTGGGCATGATAAACATACTGCTCCAATGATGAGCCTTCACACCATAAAACCTCTTGGGAAGAACCTTTCATAGTGTTAGTATAGCAAGACTAGTCAATAGACAAATAAAATATATGGGATTACATGAAGATATTAAAGCCTCGCTCAAAGAAGCTTTGAAAGCTAAAGAGGAAGTTCGTTTACGAACAATTAGACAGATGCTGACAGCTTTTACTAACGAATTAGTAGCGACTGGACACACTCCACAGGAAATATTAGAGGATGATAAGGTTCTTGATGTCATAAAACGCCTTGCCAAACAAAGAAAGGAATCTATCGTACAGTACGAAGCTGCTAACAGGCCCGAGTTAGCCGTACCAGAAAAGGAAGAGTTAATTATTTTGGAAAGTTACTTACCAACCCTAATGAGTCAAGATGAAATAAAACCCATTGCCGAAGCCAAAAAAGCTGAACTGAATGTAACTGACAAAAGTAAAATGGGTGTTTTAATCGGAGCCGTTATGAAAGAACTAAACGGTCAAGCCGACGGTGGTGATGTTAAAGCTGTAGTCGAGTCTCTTTTCGAATAACCTAAGTGGTTATTTTGAAAAAATAATTATCAGCACTCTAGCGTTCAATCCGGCCAGCTGCTATTCTATTACCTTCTTCCATAGCTTCTTTCGCTGTTATATCTCCAACTAAAAGCCTCTTTTCTACGTTTGCTAATTGATCAAACTCACTATCTACATTGCCTTCACTGGCAAACCTAGCTCTTAAAGACTGCAAATGTAGCATAGCCTCGTTGAAATTGGGGGTATGTGATTTTTCTGATT
>Ga0265293_10001131_pt1 | contig 60016 bp, 46 predicted proteins | sample Munlanlewell138R_FD_192505 | JGI IMG/M metagenome (GOLD analysis project Ga0265293, IMG submission 192505) | Leachate microbial communities from a municipal landfill in Southern Ontario, Canada - Leachate well 138R | ecosystem: Engineered > Solid waste > Landfill > Unclassified | place: Canada...
GAAATTTGTGAGGGATCTTCTACTACATTAACTGCAAGCGGAGCAACTGACTATGTTTGGTCTCCATCAGCTGGTTTGAGTTCAACAACTGGAGCATCTGTTACAGCAAATCCTACTGTAACAACGATTTATACTGTAACAGGTACAGATATTAATGGATGTGAAAACACAGCACAAGTAGAAGTAACGGTAAATCCACTTCCTACAGCAAGTATTACGGGGAATGCTGAAGTATGTCTTGGAGATGTTGGACCAACAATTACCTTTACTGGAGCAAACGGAACAGCACCTTATACTTTTACATACAACATAGATGGAGGACCTAACCAGACAGCTACTTCCACTGGAGATATTGCAACAGTCGCAGTTCCAACAACTACGGCTGGAACATTTATATATAATTTAGTTTCTGTAGAAGATGCAAGTTCTACTGCATGTAATCAAGTACAAACTGGCTCTGTAACAGTTACTGTCAATTCCCTTCCAATAGTTTTAGCATCGGCAGATGATTCAGAAATCTGTGAAGGATCTTCTACCACATTAACTGCAAGCGGAGCAACTGACTATGTTTGGTCTCCATCAGCTGGTTTGAGTTCAACAACTGGAGCATCTGTTACAGCAAATCCTACTGGAACAACAACTTACACAGTAACTGGAACTGATGGAAATGGATGTGAAAATACAGCACAAGTAGAAGTTACTGTCAATTCCCTTCCAATAGTTTCAGTAAGCTCAGACATTGAAATTTGTGAGGGATCTTCTACTACATTAACTGCAAGCGGAGCAACTGACTATGTTTGGTCTCCATCAGCTGGTTTGAGTTCAACAACTGGAGCATCTGTTACAGCAAATCCTACTGTAACAACGACTTATACTGTAACAGGTGTCGATGGGGATGGATGTGAAAATACCGCACAAGTAACAGTTATTGTCAACCCACTTCCAACAGTTTCAGTATTTGCATTAAATACAGAGATTTGTACAGGTTCATCTACCACATTAATTGCTACTGGTGCAAGTACATACTCTTGGTCTCCATCAGCTGGTTTGAGTTCAACAACTGGGTCTTCTGTTACAGCAAATCCTACTGTAACAACGACATATACTGTAACTGGTACAGATATCAATGGATGTGAAAATACAGCACAAGTAGAGATAAGTGTAAATCCATATCCTGACGCTTCTTTTACAGGATTAGACAATGTATATTGTTCTTATGAAGGCTCATCAGTTTTAACTCCTGTGGAGAGTGGTGGAGTTTTTACTGGAAATGGAATAGTAAATGGGAATGAGTTTGATCCTGTGGTTGCAGGTGTTGGTCTTCACTTTATTACATATACTATACAAGGTGCTAATTTATGTGAATCCGTGAGTAATCAAATTGTTGAGGTGGTTAATCCTGCAGTTGCTTCTTTTATTGGTGTAAACACTCAATATTGTAATAATGACGCTCCTGTTTCATTAAATGCCATACCAACTGGAGGAGTATTTTCTATTGATGGAGTTGTTGTGAATGATTTGAACCCGAGTAGTCTTGCTCCAGGAAATTATACTTTATCGTATGAGGTAAACGATGTAAATAATTGTTATACAAGTACATCAAAATCTATTGAAATATTAGACAGTCCTGATGCTTCGTTTAGCGGGATAAACGTCAATTACTGTATAAATGATGCGCCAGTTAATATAACTTTAAATGAAGCAGATGGAGTTTTAACTGGTTCGGGTATTATTAATGAAACATTTAATCCATCGTTTGCGGGTGTTGGTTCATTCTTAATAACCCATACAATCTCCTATGCGAACGGTTGTAATGATTCATATTCTACATTGGTAAATGTTTGGGATCTTCCTTTAGGAGATGTTACAGTATCTGGAGATACATTGATAGCAGAATATACTGGAACTGGTGTGACATACCAATGGGTTGATTGTGAAACAAGTACAGTTATTCCAGGAGCAACGGGTCAAAAGTTCGAACCGACTAGTTCAGGAAATTATGCCGTGATAATTAAAAATGGCGGTTGTGAAACAATTTCTGCATGTACCAAGATATCTGTCTCAGGTATTGATGAGTTAACAGCAGAAATTAATAATATTGTCGTTTACCCTAATCCTAATAAAGGTGTATTCATAATTAAATCTTCTGAAGAATTAAACGTAGAGGTATTCAATTCCGTGGGACAAATTGTGTATCAAGGAAACCAATATCCAGGAACTAATGAAATAAATTTAGGGTTTAAAGTTGAAACAGGATTATATGTTGTTAGAATGACTAATAAACAAGGATATTCTTATTATGAAAATATTGTAATACAGAATTAACAGAAAAAAGAGTGACAATACTAAATTTTTGGCTAATTTTAATATCGCAAAGTGGTTAAATACAATTCAAATTTTAAAGATGATTAGAGGTTGTTTTCTTATAGTGTGTTTTATGTTGTTGAGCAATTTAGCTCAAGGGCAAGATGCTGGTCTTTCGGCACATACTTCACCAATTGACGGATGTGACAAGGCAGCAAGTGAGATGGTTACCATAGTTATTATAAACAACAGTACTGCTCCTTTTATTCCAGGAGGACAAATAACTGCGAATTATACTATAGACGGTGGCGCTGTAGTTCAAGAATTAGTGTCTGCGCAAATCAATGTGGGTAGTACATTTAATTTTACTTTTTTTCAAAAAGCAGATTTGTCTGCATGTAATCAGGACTATGAGATAAAAGTTTGGATTGATTATGGAGCAGATACCAACCCAAACAATGATACGTTAACATGGACTGTGAGGAATGATTGTACAATTATTCCAGGACAAGTAGTCAATGATGAATTAGTTTGCTATGGTGATAATTCTAATACTTTATCGCTCGTTAGTTGGTCCAATGGAACAATTTCAAATTGGGTTTACTCTGAAGATAATGGTGCGACGTGGACGCAAATTGCAAATACAGGGACAACCCATACGTTTAATGATTTAACTGTTGATACACAATTTGCTGTTGAAATTGAGGGAGGATTTTGCAATAACGATAGATCTGATGTCGCAACAATAACAATACAGCCCAACCCAATTGCAGGGACTATCACAGGTCCTGATACACTTTGTATATCATCAGCAAATGGAACTCTAACTCTTTCAGGAAATTCGGCTTCTATTTTGGATTGGGAATATTCAGAAGATAATGGAGGTACGTGGATCAGTACTGGAAATACTTCTACTACTGAGACTTTTACAGGTTTAACTCAGACTGTATTATACCGCGCGTTGATTGATGGTGGTGTTTGTGCAAATATTTATTCAAATGAATTTCAAGTTGCTATAGCACAACTAAGTGATGGAGGTGTATTAAGTCAAGATGAAACAATTTGTGAAGGAAATGATGCGAACTTGAGTCTAAACGCTTATGTTGGTGATATTCAAAATTGGCAATTTTCTTCTGATGGAGTAGTATGGAACGATGTTAGCCCTATAAATACAGCAGATACATACAATACGGGAAGTTTATCTGCATCTACTTATTATAGAGTAAGAGTTAAAAATAGCGTCTGTGATATCGCGTTTAGTAATGAAGTACTAATTACTGTTGAACCTTTTGTGAACGCAGGAACAATTAGCGGTAGCGATAGTTTATGTATCACTAATGCCACAGGAGTACTTACGTTGAGTGGCAACTCAGGTAGTGTAATAAATTGGGAATCTTCAACAGATGATGGATTAAATTGGAGTACTATTGCAAATATCACAACTACAGAGAATTATACAAGTCTCTCTACTACAACATGGTATAGAGCACTTATTGATGGAGGTGCTTGTCCTGATGCTTATTCAGACACAGCATTTATTGTTATTTCTCAGAGTTCGGATGCCGGTAATTTACTCAGTGACACAATAGTTTGTGAAGGGGAAAGTGTAAATTTACAACTCATAAACAATATTGGCTCTGTCATTGACTGGGAAGAATCTTTAAACGGAACAGTTTGGACAAGTTTAAATAATACAACTAATTCTTATCTTATCCCAAGTGTTACCGTAGCTAAAAGTTATCGTGTGATTGTAAAAAGTGGTGTGTGCGACGAAGATACAAGTAATCTTGTATTGGTTGATAAATTTAATTTGCCCATCGTTGATGCTGGTTTAGATCAAACAATTCTTGATGGTGATACAATTCAGCTTGACGGAAGTGGAGGTCTTATAGGAGTATGGACACCAGGGACTAATTTGAGTGATTCTACAGTTTATAACCCATTGGCTTACCCGAATACAACAACAACTTATACATTAACTGCTATTAGTGCCGATGGATGTATAAACAGCGATGAGGTAGTTATTACAGTAAACCCAGGTATTCCACCCATTGATGTGAAAAATTTAATTACGCCAAACAACGACGGAGCAAATGATACATGGATAATTATAGGAATGGAGGCCTATCCGAATGTCGCTGTTAAAGTTTATAATATTTATGGAATGTTGGTTTACGAAAATGAAAATTATGCCAATGATTGGAGTGGAGATTATAAAAATAAAGAATTACCGAGTGGCGTTTACTGGTATTTTGTAGAATTAGGAGGTACAGACGATGTTCTGAAAGGAAATTTAACAATTTTGAAAGATGAGTAAAAGTGTTTTAAATATTATTTTGGTTCTTTTACTTTTTGCTATTAGTGATGCAAAAGCTCAACAGGTTCCATTTTACAATCATTACATGACAAACCCGGTGGTGTATAACCCTGCGTTTGCTGGTCTTGATGATAATTTGAATATATACCTAACTCGGGGACAAAGATACATGGGAGTAGGTACTGGAGCGGTAGAAAACACCCTTTCCTTGGAAGGTAAATTTTTTATACCAAACTCTGGATTTGGTTTATTTGTTGGTCACCAATCCGCAGGACCTTTAAATCAATTAAGCGTAAAAATGGATTATGCTTATCATGTAAAGTTTGGAGAAGAACACAGTCTTGGATTGGGTGTGAGCGTTGGGTACTTAGAGAATAGATTAAGAACAGATCAATTTAACATCCTTCATGAGCAGGATCCATTCTTGCTTGGAATGAGAAATTTTAAGCCTTCATTTGATTTAAATGCGGGTTTACTTTACAGATTTAATCATTTAAGGGTTGGCTTTTCTATTCCACAAATAATAGGTAATAAAGTGAAATTTTCTGATGAAAAAACAAGGGGATATTATACTTTAGCAAGACATATGCTAGCGACTGCTTCTTATGATTTTATATTCCCCTCAATGGAGGATGTTACACTTACACCGCATGCACTACTTCGATTTGTCCCAGGTGCTCCTATGCAATACGATTTTGCCCTGCAAGTTGCCTACAAAAATATAGGATGGTTTTCTACTACCTATAAATCGGATTATGCTGTTCAGTTTAATTTAGGATTTCACATCTTAAAACAACTACACGTAGGATATAGCTATGAATGGGTAGTGGGTTCTGCAAAAAATTATTATTCTGGTGTTAATCATGAATTCTTATTGGGATATTCGTTTAACATGAAAAAACCTGAAGTACAAATAAGAGTTGAAACCCAAAAAGTAGAAGTTCCAGATTCGAGTGTTATTAAGGAGAATGAGGAATTAAGGCGTCAATTGAAAGCAAAAGAAGATTTAGAAAGAAGGTTGAGAGAAGAATTAGCACTTAAAAAAGAAATTGAGGCAGAAGAAAGTATTAATAAAGTAGATACTGTGTACGAAGAGGAAATAGATAGAAGTAGTGTCGTTAGTTCTTTTGATAACCAAACATTTATTAATGTGGACGGTACAGATGCACCCCATGGTTATTATGTGGTTGTAGGGGTTTATTCTGATATGAATAACCTTAGAAATAGCATGGAAAATTTGCGTGCTACATATCCAGATGTTTATTACATCATTAATACTGAAAAGCATAATTATAACTATATCATTATTAAATACACATTAAACCTGAATGAAGCATTGAAAACATGGAGAGACTATGCGAATTCAACAGGTGATAAAGTATGGATTTTAGATTATAAATAATTATATGAAATGATTAAAAATATTAAATTTAAAACTCGTTGGATTGTTACGGTTTGTTTGTTCTTTGTAATAAACTTTATTTCTTCACAAGAAACCTATATTTACGATGATTCTATTAATGTCGTTAAAAATAGCGAACAAATAGATTTACCTTGGGCTGGAGGGCTGAATCATCCTCAATTCTCTAAAATGGACATAAATTTTGATGGTGTTGAAGAGTTAATAGCCTATGAACCTGAAAACAACTTATTCCACGTTTTTAAAATTATCGATGACAACGGTGTCATAAAATATCCATACATCTATAATGGACAAAGGTTTTTTCCAAATGATATTTCTGAAAGAGTGCTCTTAGTAGATTATGACCAAGATGGTAGAAGAGATTTGTTCACGTTTGCAGAAGGAAATGGAATTAAAGTTTATCGCAACATAAGTACTGAAGCAGATGGAATCAAATGGGAGTTGGTTGCAGACCCAATCTACTCTGAGAAAAATGGAGTAGATGAATTGCTTTTTGTTAACCACAATGAAATGCCTGCTTATGTTGATGTTGATGGAGATGGAGATTTAGATATCTTAACTTTCCACTTTGGGCTAAAAAGCGTTGATTTTCACAAAAATATGTCCATGGAAACCTATGGCATCCCAGATTCTTTACTGTTCGTCGTCAAAAGTGAATGTTGGGGTGGGTTTATGGAAAGAGGACATAATAATGACATCGAATTAAACTCTACAACTTATCCTTGTGGAACAAATCCAATTCCTCCTTTTACGGGATATGAAGGTCATGAAGTGAAAGCGCGTCATCAAGGTGGTGGCTCTCTTCTTATTTTTGATTATGATGGAGATGGCTTGATGGATGCTTTGGTTGGTGATGTGGACTATAATAATATGACAATCATCATTAATGGTGGACATGACTCGAATGATATTCCTTTGATGACGAGTTTTGACAATCAATTTCCAAATTATGATACACCTCTTGATTTATCCAATTTTCTTACAGCTTATTTTGAAGATGTGGATTTAGATGGAGTGAAAGATTTAATTGTTTCTACTTCCTACATAGGTTTATCTGATAATACCAGTAGTGTCTGGTTATATAAAAATACAGGTACAAACGAACATCCAATTTTTGAATTGCAGACAAAGAGCTTTCTACAAGAAAGTATGATTGAAAACGGTAATAATTCAATCCCTATTTTTGTGGATATAAATAATGATGGGTTAACAGACTTATTAGTGGCAAACCAATATAATTTCAATGATGCAGGAAATACCACACGTGTGAATTATTACAGAAATATTGGGAGCGAGGAAGACCCTGTATTTGAGTTGTTTAATAATGATTGGAATGGGTTTTCTATAAGTGGATTGCCTACTAAAGTGGTTCCTACTTTTGGCGATTTGGATGGAGATGGTGACCTTGATATGATTGTAGGCGTGAGTAATGGTAAACTTTTTTATTATGAAAATGGAGGAGGTAGTGGTGCCATGAATTTTAACATCTCTCAAGTTCTACTACAAAACCATGTTGGAGACGAAATTTTTGTAACTGCTTTTGCAATTCCTGTACTTTACGATTTTGACAATGACGGATTGTTAGATTTAGTAGTTGCTCAAGGTGCTGGACCTTTACTCTACTTTAAAAATGTTGGAACAGCACAAAATTTTGCATTTCAATTGATGAATTCTAACTTTGGAAACATAGACTTTACCTTTGGTCAATATACTTCAACCATTTGCTATCCACACTTTTATGAGGAGGATGGTGAAACTACTTTGCTTTTGGGGATGAGAGATGGGAAAATCCGAAAATATCAATCAATTGATGATAATCTTACTTCTGGTACTTTCTCTTTATCTGATAATATATTCGCAGGAATAGACGTTAAAAGTGGCGCAGCTCCAATGTTAAACGACATTAAAAACAATGGTTCGCCAATGCTTTTTGTTGGTATGGGAACAGGTGGGATTTGGAGTTTTAGTCTTGGTATAGACTCAACTGCATCTATTATAGAAGAAGATTTATATATGAATCATGAGGAGTTAGTTATTTATCCAAATCCTGTTTCTAATTCGTTCCAGATAAAATCAACAGAATCAATAAATGAAGTAGCTATTTATTCGATAGCTGGGCAAAAACTGGAAACTTGGAAAGGTCAAAAAAAATATAATGTTTTGGGCTATCCAGAAGGAATATATTTTGTTAAAATCAATACAGCTAAACGAGAAAAAACTATCAAGATTGTGATTCAATAATTGTAAGCGTTTTACTTAAACGGGAGTATCTTATATATCCCAGCTCTTTCAAAACAGTTTATACATTTTGTGGGGTTCGTATTATTCTGATAGACTTTTCAGTGTAAAGACTACTTCACAAATCTAAATTTGAAGATACAATAAATCGCCCTAACCCCATCTTTCCAACCAATCTTTTTCCCTTCTTCGTAAGTTCTTCCATAATATGAAATTCCTACTTCGTAGATTTTAACTTTTGGAACCCTTGCTAACTTAGCAGTAATTTCTGGTTCAATTCCAAAACGATTTTCTGTGATGGTAATTTGTTTTGCAATAGTAGTGCGCATCAACTTATAACATGTCTCCATATCCGTTAAATTCAGATTGGTCATCATGTTAGAAAGGAAGGTTAAAAATTTATTTCCAATGGAATGCCAGAAAAACAAAATTCTGTGTGGATTACTTCCCATAAATCGTGAACCATAAACAACATCAGCATTATCCATAAAGATTGGTTTCAAAAGTCGATTGTAATCCTCTGGGTCATACTCTAAATCTGCGTCTTGAATAAGTACATAATCTCCAGTAGCTTCTTGGATTGCTCGGCTAATGGCTGCGCCTTTCCCTTGGTTTTTTTCCTGTGAAAATAAAAAAATCGGAAAATCGAGGTTGTTTTTCTTATATTCTTCAATCCTTTCAACTGTATTGTCAAAAGAGGCATCATTCACTATAATAACTTCTTTCTCAATATCATTCTCTAACTTTACGGCTTTAATTCTATCAAGTATTAAGTGAATCGTTGGTCCTTCATTATATGCAGGAATAAGTATTGACAGTTTTTTAATGGGCATAATGTTTCTTTGTTATAGGATGAAAATTAGATTTATAATATTCTAAATTTTTAATTTTCACCGTATTTGTAATCTTATCTGGATTCCAAAAGTATAACTTTATTTTATCATTTTTCTTTACAGGTAAAATTATTTCTCGATTTTTAGCCTTCCTTAGGTGTTCTCCCATCCATTTCTCCCCTTCATTGATGTCGCAAACCAATATGCCCCCATCTTTCTCCACGTCTATCAATGTACGTAATTGGTTGTAGTCATCTGTTAAATCTTCTCCTAAAATACCGATATATTCATCCACTTCATTTAAGAATATAGAAGTATCAGTTGAGATGATTGTTTTGACTGAATAAGGGTTCATTTTTATCTGGTCTTCAATTGGAATACGCTGGTAAATACTCACGCTCCACGGCTCACTGTGGTATGAACTTCCACTTGACTCAGGGATAAATTCTTGCACCAAAACGAAATCTTCCTGTTCTTCTAATAATTTTAAGGATAAACCCATTTCTTTTGGACCAAAATGACTTTCTCGAACGACTAAATCACCATTATCCAAACTCAGTAGTCTTTCTTTATTTTCAAAGAAGGTATTGCGCACGTAGATTGAGTCTTCCGTGTTGTACGGATTAATTCCAACACTGAATGAAATTAGTGGGTGATAATAGTAAACACGAGAGTTTTCGGGCTTGTTAGCTTTTATATATTTCCCTGCTTCTATAATACTTTTGCTGAGTGGATTTTCTTCTGGTAAAGTATAAATTGAATCTCTTAGCTGAAAAGCAAGAAAGCAAAAGGCAAACGCTACAATCAGTTTCAAATTGATATACTTATATTTCACCTCATTCAAAATGTAGATAATTGCAACGATTAACCCAGGCAATCCAATTGTTGCAACACGAGTCAAACCCAATGAGCCTTTAATTCCGTTTGCCCATAAATATGTATGGACAATCACAATTCCAAAGAAAGTTCCAAACGTGAAGAACAGCATGTCCCAACGCAGTGAATTACTTTTCTTCTTAATTATTAACCAAGCCAAAGTTAGCAAGCCGAACCACAAGATTATTAATCCAAAAACACCCATGTATTGCTCTTTTAGATCCCAAAAATGTGACCAAGTTCCGCTTCCATAAATTGAATTCGAAGGATAGGGGTCTTGTGAAAAATACCACCAGAAATCACCTAAAGCGAAAAATCCAATGATAGCGTAAATGAGCCAAACACTTGCAAGAAAAGGAATGTATTTGTATTGTTTATTATAAAGTAAAACCAAAGCACCCAAGATAACCATTAACTGCCCTTCGCTTCTTGCAAATGGAAGCATAGAAATAACGATGGCCATAGCTATCCACTTTTTCTGATAGAGAAAGTAGGTGGCTTGAACAACTAAAAATCCAGCAAGTACTTCTGATAATCCTGATAAAATATTTTGAACATAATCAGTTGAATAAAGAAGGGTTACAGGAAGTAAAGTCCATAAAAAAGGATGGACACCTGCCTTTTTAAAGAGAGAGAGTCCAACTAAACTGGTGAGAATAAAAATAAGTATATTTGCAAAAATCACAGCATTTATGCCAAATTGAGCAAAAGGACTCATCAGTAATGTAAAGATTGGTTTGCCCCAGTGATCGAGTAATAACAATGGATTTTCGAAAGCATACGCTGCTAGGTAATAATGTTGCATTCCATCACCTACGTCAATCGGAATTTCAATATTCGAGTTTTGATAAACTAAGTAGAGTGAACAAATAAGTAAAATCGAAAAAGGTGTATATTTTAAAAGCACACTTTTCATCTATCGATTTAATGTGTCGTCCAGCCACTTGTAAAATTCATGTTGCCACACCATGGCGTTATGTAAACCTAAAATCCAGTGATTCTCATCGGGAAAATAAACCAACTTAGATTTAAGCCCTTTTATCTGTGCAGCTTGAAACGCTTCGAACCCTTGAGTTTCTGGGACACGATAGTCTTTGGCTCCATGAAATATTAAAATGGGTGTATCCCAATTGTCAACTAAATTATGCGGGCTGAATTCGCCATAGGATCTCTCATTTGACTTGTCCCAATATGGTCCGCCTATATCCCAATTTGCAAAGAATAACTCTTCCGTTGTTCCATACCAAGAGGTCATATTAAACAATCCGGCATGCGAGATAAATGTTTTGAATCTCTTTTCATGGATTCCAGCAAGGTAATAAACAGAATATCCGCCATACGAGGCGCCGATAGCTCCAAGTCTGCTTTCATCAACATACTTTTCTTTGCTTACTTCGTCAATCGCAGCTAAATAGTCGCGCATCGGTTGTCCACCCCAATCTTTTGAGATCTCATCATTCCATTTCTGACCAAACCCAGGTAAACCACGACGGTTTGGTGCAACAACGATATATCCCTGAGAAGCCATCAATCTAAAGTTCCATCTAAAAGAGAAAAATTGACTTACAGCACTTTGTGGACCACCTTGACAATACAACAATGTTGGATATTTCTTCGTTTCATCAAAATTTGGAGGAAGAATCACCCACGTTAACATCTTCTTGTGGTCGGAAGTGGTAACCCATCTTTTTTCAATGGTTGGAGTTCCAAATTGACTCAAAAAATCTCGGTTAACGTGTGTTAATTGTTTTGAATCACCTGTTTTTACATCTACTTCAAAAACTTCATTTGGAGCTAACATTGACTGGCGAAGAGCATAAATTTTATCATCAGCTAATGTGATACTTCTATAATCATGGTCACCTTTTGTAATTTGATTAATTTCAGCGGTTTTAACATCTAACTCATAAAATTGATAAGTAGCTTCGGTAACAGCTAAGAAGTATATTTTGTCTCCTTCTTTATTCCAAACAAAATCACTCACTGTTAAATCAATTTTTGCTGTAAGATTTTTGTCTTCTTGGGTTTTAATATCCCTGACAATAATATCAACTTTATCAGCCTCAAAACCATCTCGCGCCATGCTTAGCCATGCAACCTGATTTGTTGACTCATGTGCTTTTGGATTCATGTCATAGCCTTGATATGCTTCTGTCCAATTAGAAGTTTTTCCTGTCTTGATATCATACAAGTATATTTCAGAGTCTGTACTAGTCGCAAACTCCTTCCCAACCATTTTTTTAGAAACATAAAATACTTTCGATTCATTATAAAATATCACATTAGAAAGTCCTCCAAAAGGCCTTAAAACGCCATCAAAAGGGGTTCCTTCTAATAGATTGATACCGTCTTCTGTGATTTTTCCGTCTTTAATTTTATATAAAAACAGTTGGTTACTATATTCATCAGCCCAAGTGTCCCAATGACGATATAGAAGATCGTCAATAATCTTAACATTCGCTTTGTCGTAATCTGGATAAATATCTAACGTCGTTTCCCTTGTTTTCACCCTTTCCAATGTCAGAAGGAATTGCATATCAGGACTAAATTTAAAGTCGAGTAAATCTTCTTTTGATTTGGTTAAGTAAACTGTTTGAGTAGAACGATCTAATGGTGAAACAACGATTTGTTTTTCATCATCTTTTGTAATTGTTCCTGCAATTCCATTTTTTACCCAACGAATACCTTTTAACTCATCATCTTTATTGGCAAACTCTTTTGCAGTACCATTTTTTAAATCTAGCAAGTGTACACTTGTTGAAGATTTATTTTCTTTCAAATCATTTACCGTGATGTTGTAAAACGCTTGTGTCTTATCACAAGAAACTTGGAGGTTACTAATTTGCTTTAATTCGAGCAAATCTTCAGGGGAAAATTGAGATTTTTGAGCCTGAGTCAAAGTAGTTGCCATAAAAAAAATACCAATCAAAAATTGTCTTGAAATCATTGAATCTTAATTTTTAAAAAAAGGTAAAGTTAAAAAATATACACCAAAATCATCAGTATTCAGTATAAAGATTAAATTAATTTTTAAAATTTATCACGGTTTCTCGTTAAAAAAACAGATAGGCTTACTTTTTTAATGTATATTGAGCTTTACATAAATGGTCAAGAAGGTGCTGACATTAATTTAAAACTTGAACCTACCCTAAATGTTTTTTAAGTCATTCTTGCATTATTAAAAATAAAATATCTATCTTTGCCCTCCAAATTAAAATTTATATAAATATGAACAAGTACGAAACTGTTTTCATTTTAACTCCCGTTTTGTCTGAAGATCAGGCAAAGGAAGCAGTAAGCAAGTTCGAAGGAGACATTAAATCCTTTGGTGGTAAAGTTACCCATTCAGAGAGTTGGGGACTAAAAAAATTAGCTTACCCTATTCAGAAAAAAACAACTGGATTCTATTTCTTAGTAGAATTTGAAGGTGAGGGAAGTGTCGTTAGCGACCTAGAATTAATCTTCAAAAGAGACGAAAAAGTAATCCGCTTTTTAACCGTTAAAATGGACAAACACCATATCGAATGGGCAGAAAAAAGAAAGGCGATAGTAAAAGAAACAAAGCCAGTAGCTAAAGCTGATGCTTAATTGTAGAATCAAAAAGAAAGAATAAAATGGCACAAGATATTAGATATTTATCACCGATTAAAATCGATTTGAAAAAAGACAAGTATTGTCGTTTTCAAAAAAGTGGAATTAAGTTTGTAGATTACAAAGATCCAGATTTCTTATTGAAGTTGTTAAACGAACAAGGTAAAATCTTACCTTCAAGGATTACTGGAACTTCTGCAAAGTACCAAAAGAAAGTTAACAAAGCGGTAAAACGTGCTCGTCATTTAGCTATTCTCCCGTATGTAGGAGACCAGTTAAGATAAGCCTATTTATTAACATTAATACAATTAAAATGGAAGTTATATTAAAGAAAAACGTTGATAAACTGGGTTACAAAGACGAAATCGTTGACGTTAAACCTGGTTATGCAAACAACTTCTTAATTCCTCAAGGATATGCAATAATTGCAAATAAGTCAAATAAAAAATCACACGAAGAATTATTAAGACAGCGTTCGCACAAATTAGAAAAAGTTAGAGAAGAAGCTCAAGAAATTGCTGGAAAATTAGAAGGGATTACTATCAAAATCGGAGCGAAAGTTGGAGAAAATGGAAAAATCTTTGGTTCTATCAATACCATCCAATTATCTGAGGCTCTAAAAGCAGAAGGAATTGATGTAGATAGGAAGTCATTGAAAATCATTCAAGAACCAATCAAAGAAGTTGGTACTTATGATGCAAGAGCAAACCTTCATAAAGAAGTTGTTTCTGAATTCAAATTTGAAGTTGTAGAAGAATAATTCTCTTACTCAAATTATTAAATACTAAAGGCTGTTCGATTAGGATAGCCTTTTTTATTTTAACTTTTATTTTTAATTTCTATCTTCCAACATAAAGATTACCTTTGTGAAAATCAAAATTGCCAAATGGATAAATTTGAAACATTTACAAAAAGGCATATTCAATATGACCGTCAAGATTTTAAGGATGAGGAGCTTTTAGATATTTATAAAGCAATTTTAAAGCCACGTATGATTGAGGAGAGAATGCTCATATCATTGCGTCAAGGTAAAATAACCAAATGGTTTTCTGGCTGGGGACAAGAGGCAATCAGCGTAGGAACAGCTTATGCTATGCATCAAGACGAAGTTATGTTACCTATGCATAGAAACCTCGGGGTTTTTACAACAAGGGGAATTCCTTTATTTAACCTTTTCTCTCAATTTCAAGGAAAAATGAACGGATTTACGAAAGGAAGAGACCGATCTTTTCATTTCGGCACAATGGATTACAATATTGTTGGAATGATTTCTCACTTAGGACCTCAATTGGCAATTGCTGACGGAATTGCATTGGGACACTTATTGAAAAAAAATAAAAAAGCAACACTTGTTTTTACTGGAGATGGTGGAGCAAGTGAAGGCGATTTTCATGAGGCAGTCAACGTTGCCGCAGTTTGGGAGTTACCCGTGATTTTTACAATCGAAAATAACCAATGGGGATTGTCAACGCCAAGTAACGAACAATTCCGGATGAAACAGTTTATTGATAAAGGAATTGGCTACGGAATTGAAGCACATCAAATAGATGGGAATAATATTCTGGAGGTAATTACAAAAGTAAGAAAACTCGCAGAATCAATCCGAAACAATCCTCGCCCGATTTTATTGGAATGTCTTACTTTTAGAATGAGAGGTCACGAAGAGGCTTCTGGAACAAGATATTATCCAGAAGGAATTCAAGAGAAGTGGAGTTTACAAGATCCAGTCGAAAATTTTCAACTTTTCTTAAAAGAAGAGGGCGTTTTGACAGATGAAATCATTAAAGAGATTTCTGACAATTTTAAAAAGGAGATTATTGATGCTTTGAATCAGGCAATTGCAGAAGAAGATGTGGTTGCTGATACCCAAACTGAAATAAAAGACTTGTTTAAAGCACATAACCAAGTTGTAGTTGCTCCAAAATCTGATAAAATGTCTGAAAAAAGATTGATTGATGCTGTTTCTGATGGATTGCGTCAAGCAATGGAAAAGCACGATGATTTGGTGTGTATGGGACAAGATATTGCAGAATATGGCGGCGTTTTTAAAGTGACGGAAGGATTTGTAGAAAAATTTGGCAAAGAAAGAGTTAGAAATACTCCAATTTGTGAATCTGCAATCGTTGGGGCAGGACTGGGACTGTCCATCAATGGCATGAAAGCAATGGTTGAAATGCAATTTTCTGATTTTGTAACCATGGGATTCAACCAAATCGTCAATAATTTAGCAAAATTACATTGGCGTTGGAAACAAAATGCTGATGTTGTAATACGTATGCCAACAGGGGCAGGAACAGCTGCTGGACCTTATCACTCACAAAGTACAGAAGCATGGTTTTTTCATGTTCCTGGATTAAAAATTGTTTATCCTGCATTTCCAGGCGATGCAAAAGGACTTCTAACCGCTGCCTTTGAGGATCCAAATCCTGTTTTGTACTTCGAACATAAAGCGTTGTATCGTAGTATTCGCGAAGATATCTACGATGATTATTATACAACAGAAATTGGAAAAGCAAACGTTTTAAAACAAGGTGATGATGTAACAATCGTAACTTATGGTTATGGCGTTCATTGGGCATTGGATGTTTTAGAAAATGATGGATCTATTTCAGCAGATTTGATTGATTTACGAACATTAGCACCGTTGGATTGGGATACAATAATGACTTCCGTAAAAAAAACGGGAAAAGTAATTGTATTACACGAAGATGTTGAAATTGGAGGAATAGGTGGTGAAATTGTTACGCAAATTAATGAACAATGTTTTGAATATTTGGATGCTCCAATTCGTAGGGTTGGGGCAATAAATACTCCTGTTCCATTTGCAGTTTCTTTGGAAGAAAACTTTTTGCCAAAAGACAGATTTAAAGAGGTTTTACAAGAATTACTAGACTATTAAACTGATAGATGGAAAAAGGAAGTAAAAGTGTCATTAAAGGTTGGATTTTTTACGATTGGGCAAATTCGGTGTATAACCTTGTAATTACCGCAGCCATTTTCCCAATATTCTATGCAAATATTACAGAAGCTCATTATTTGACTACAGTTGGTCGAGATGCGTTGTTGCCAGACGAAAAAGTTACCGTAAATTTCTTCGGATATGAATTGTTTGACTCAGCACTAATGTCTTATACTTTATCCGCTTCTTTTCTATTGGTAACGCTACTTTCTCCAATTCTTTCAGGAATTGCAGACGTAACGGGAAACAAGAAACTCTTTTTGAGGATATTCTGCTACATTGGTGCTTTCTCAAGTTTATCGCTTTATTGGTTTAATCCTGAATACATCGAAATTGGAATGCTTTCGGTATTTTTGGCAAGCGTAGGCTTCTGGAACAGTTTGGTCTTTTACAATGCATATTTGCCAGAAATAGCTGAACCAGAAGACCATGACCGTATTTCTGCAAAAGGATTTTCTATGGGTTACTTCGGCAGTGTGATTCTCCTCATTATTTGTCTTGCGCTCATCGAGATTATAGGAGCTAGCTTTGCTAAATATAGCTTTATTTTAGTTGGTGTTTGGTGGATAGGATTTGCACAAATTACTTTTAGTCGCTTACCCAAAAATCCGAGAAAAGGAATCATTAAATCTGATTGGTTTTCAAGAGGATTTAATGAACTACAAAGAGTATATCTGGAGTTTAGAAAAACCAAGCGCTTAAAACGATTTTTAACTTCTTTCTTCTTTTTTAATACTGGCGTACAAACAGTTATGTTGATGGCAGTATTGTTTGCAAAAAGAGAGATCCATTGGGGCGAAAATGGGGGGGACACAGGTTTGATTACTGCAGTCTTATTAATTCAGGTTTTAGGCGCTGGAGGTGCTTATTTAATGTCGAGACTGTCTAGTAAAATCGGAAATCTGAATACATTGATCGTGACCAATTTAGGATGGATTTCATTAGTGACTTGGGCTTATTTTATTAAGACACCGATAGAGTTTTATTTTTTGGCATCAGGAGTCGGTTTGGTTATGGGTGGTATTCAATCGCTCTCGCGGTCAACTTATTCTAAATTTCTCCCAAAAACCAATGAACATGCTTCCTATTTCTCTTTTTACGATGTATCCGAAAAAGTAGGAATTGTTCTCGGACTTTTCTTCTTCGGGTTGATGGAAGAGCTAACAGGAGATTTAAGGATGTCAGTTCTTTCGATTCTCGTTTTCTTTGTAATTGGTTTAATTGTTCTATTGACTGTGCCAAAAGAAGAAGTGAGAATTTATAAAGTTTGATTTTACCTATCAAATATATAATCTGAACTAATTTCTTTTTTACTTGTTATTAAATTCAAAACAAAAAAATGAAAGTAGAAATTTGGAGTGACGTAATGTGTCCTTTCTGTTACATTGGAAAAAGAAACTTTGAAAACGCATTGAAGAAATTTGAAGATTCAGAAGATATAGAAATAATATGGAAATCGTATCAATTAGATCCAGATATGCCTGAAGATAAAGTAAAGTTTTCTTCAAGTGAATATTTATCAGAAAGAAAAGGCTTGCCAATCAATCAAGTTCAACAAATGTATGAACGCGTTCATGAAATGGCTAAACAAGCAGGGCTGGATTACGATTTAGAAGGTTCAAAACCAGCTAATTCTTTTAAATCTCACCGAATCATGAAAGCGGCTGCCGAGAAGGGATTATCTAATGAAGCAGAAGAGGCTTTTTTTAAAGCACATTTTACAGATGCAATCGACCTGAACGATGAAGCAGAATTGATAAAAGTAGGAAAGTCAATTGGCTTATCAGAAGAAGAAGTTAATCAAGCATTATCTGAAACAAAATACGAACAAGCAGTTAAAGCTGATATTGTAGAAGCAAGACAGTTGGGCGTTCAAGGTGTTCCTTTCTTTGTTTTTAACAGAAAATATGCAGTATCAGGAGCGCAACCTGTAGATGCTTTTTTACAAACCATCGAAACAGCTTTTAACGAGTGGAGAGATGAAAATCCAAAATCCCCCTTTCAAGTAACTCAAGGGAATTCTTGTGATATTGATGGGAACTGTGACTAATTATTTTTTTCATTAGCAAAAACCAACTCACTTGTTCTTGAGATTATTATGTGACATGTGACAGAATCAACATCATATAGAAAAACCGTAACAAAAAACCTAAGGAAACGTTAAGAGATAGTGATTTAATATAAAATCCTATGAAAAAATATTTGGGAATGATTTTTATTTTCTCTTTTTGTTCTTTTGGATATTCACAAAAGATAAATCTCAAAGGTCAACAAGGAGGCTTACTCTCTGCGGGTGTACGAACAACGATGAATGTGTTTGGGCATCATAATCAAGGAGTGAGTGCTTTTGGTGCAGGCGGACAGTTTCGCTTACAATTTGCAAATCGTGTTAATTCTGAATGGTTTTTCGATTATACAAGAGGGTCTATTGGCGACATTGGAAATCGAACAGATTGGCATGTAGGTTGGAGCGTTATGTATTATTTCACAGATAAAATTTCACCACCTGTAAAACCATATATTTTAGCAGGACATTGTTTTGATAGAACAGTTGTTAGAGATAATCGAGATCCTTCAATTCAAATGGTTAAAAACAGCTCAGCAATTCAAGCCGGAGCAGGTGTTCATTTTAATCTGACTGAACGTTTAGACATTACGCTTGTTACAAATTACATGTTTCACCTTGGTAAAGACTTACACGCGCATGCACATGGAGATGAACTGCATTTGGAGTTAAAAAAAGGAACAGGAATCGAAGGACATGTATTAATCAATCTTGGTATTAACTTTAAAATTGCTGACTTATGGGATACAAAGAAAAAGTAAATTATTGTGCTTTATTATTTGCCTTTATCTGTTTTTTTCATCCATTAAAAGCACAGGATAATACAGTGATTGTTAAACAAGATAAAGAGATTTATATCAAACCAGGATTGTTATCTGCTTCAGCAACTTTGGCTCCGTCATTCATGCTGAATCGTAACGAGGTAAATTACTTTATTGCTAGTTTTTTAGAAGGTAAATTCACCAAAAATTTTAGCGCACGTGGCGACTTTCAATTTATGTTGGGAAATGATAATTCAAAGTTTTTGAAAAATAGCGCAAGGGTAACTTTTGGACTCCAATATGGAATGCCTTTTGGGAATTTTGAATGGCGTGCTGGGTTTGCTCCAGGTTTAGCCATGATGAAATCGTATCGTGATGAATCAATGATTGAATTTGTTCCAATTGCACAAGTCAATGTTGGGGTTCGTTTTTATGTTTGGAAGTACTTTCATTTTTTCGCTGATGCTTTTTATACACATGCGAAAATGCATAACTTGGCAAATGTAAATGGAATGGCGGATGAAATTCGTATTGAAGCAGGACTTGGCTTCAATCTTTTAGTAAAAAGAAAGAAGTAAGTTTCAAAATTACATTCCTAAACGTTTCATTACGTAACCATTAATTTTCTTAAAAAATTGTTCTGGTTTAAATGTTCGCCAATCAACTTCTTTTAATTCTCCCCCTAAAACAAAATATTGGTCCAAATGGATTTCGCAAAATTCTCGGATAACGTGTTCATGAAAATTAATCATGGCAATATAGCCGTCATCCAATTCATCAAACCATTCTTCGTAATAGCAATCGTCTGAGTAATGAAAATTGAGGACGTTCTCGCCAATTAAAATAAATTTATCTATTCCTTCATAAATGAGGTGTTCGATAATATCCCGTTTAAGAAACATGATGTCATTGTTTATCGCATCGTTCCATTCTCCGATCAACTCTATAATGGCGTAACCTTCCTCGTAATCTGCATATAGAATTTTCAAAAAAAGTGTTGAAGATCCAAAATTGTCCCATTGAGGATGAATAAAATAATTGTAAACCTGATCAGAAAACTCAAATTCACTGTATTCTCGCCGATAAAATGGTGAACGTTTATCATCTTCAGCCACGTACTCATCACGCCAATTGTAATATGGTTCTAAATCATGCATAATCTGCTCTTCCGACCTACAAAACAAATATGGGATAAATTAGTTTATAATTGCATAAAGTTCTTGTTTTTTTAACCAATATTATAAACATCTATGATTTTTAAAACATCATAATTTATATCTTTGCTATATTACAACTTGAAATGAAATATATTATCTCCATTTTTGTATTTTCAATTCTCTTCCTATTTGGATGTAATTCAAGAAAAACGGGAAAAGACATAAAATCAGGATTTGTTTCGTTTGTCTCCAAAAAAGAAAATCTTGTAGGCTATGGAAGTGTACATTTAGAGAAAATCATTGAAAAATCTAGAATTAAGGAATTTGAAATTATTGGTTCTTTGGTGAGCGAATATCATGATTTATTGAAAGGTGGTATAGAACTGGGAGATCGCGTTTATTATGCCATCGAAAAAGAAGAACAAAATTATCTTCTGTATATTTTTTTGGATATTAAAAGCAGAGATAAGTTGCGAAAATCCCTTTCAAGAATTGGATTTTTCTTTGAGAAAAAATATGGTCTGGAAAAGTTTAATAGCGACCAATTTTCGTTGATGTTTGATGACGAGTTTGCACTTCTATTACTCGGGATGAAAAAGCAAGACTATTCGAAGAAAATAGAACAAACTTTCAAGGAAATTAAGAAATCAAATCCAAATACGCGTGTTGCAAACCTTCTGGAAGATAAAAACGATATCGAATTCTTGACAGATTTGCCATTTTATCATTCCACAATAAAAAAATATTTACCAAGAATGGAAGATGATAAGTTGTCTGAAATTTTGAGTGAAGGAATCATTAAATCGACCATTAATTTTAAAAATGGAAAAGTAATAGGAGACATTCATGTTTCTCATGCAAATGATTCATTGAAAAATCTATTCTTTTTACAGAAAGAACCAAAAACAGACTTGTTTGAAAGTTTAATGTTGCAACCAGTCGATTTGGCATTAAAGCTCAATTTTATTCCTTCAAAAATGGATCAATTGATTTTCAATTATACGAATCATAAAAAAGGTGTTTTCAATTCTATGGGTGTAACAGGGATGATTCTCAAAGCATTGGTAGGAGATAGCTTAACAGGTTTTACAGATGGCCATGTAGGATTGGTTCTAAACAAACAAGATTCTACTGAAATTCTGAACTTATCAGTTCCAAATACCAGTATTTTTATAGGTCTTGGCAACAACACAGCAAGGATGCAGGAAGCCATGGATGCATTGGTTCAAGCTAAAGTTTTTGGTCTTTCTGAGGGGGATTTTTATCGCTATAAAAATATGGTTTTTCAACTAAAAGATAATTATCTATTTTACAATTCTAACATCGAACAGCTTAATACAAAAAACAATGTTCAGCTCAATGATCATTCTGAAAATCCGTTCTACTTATACCTAAATCTGCAATCTAAACCCGTGCAAACCACCTTTTTTCAAGATGAAATGCAGAAATTATCATTTTTAGATGACTTCAGCATTTTTGGGAATAATGAACAGTTTTTCTTTGAGATTTCTACAATTAATTCCAAAGAAAACTTCCTTTATCAATTGACGCTTTCTTTTCAGGAAGAAATAAAGGAAAAACTTAATTAAAATTTGATTTTATCATTTGTTTGTTTTATATTTACAGAACAAACAATCACATATAAGGTGTTCGATACGTTTGAGAGCGAAAGCTCCCCATGTAGCGTATGTTTGAGGCTTAAAATACAATAATTAGGGGTCACTTGATTTATCAATGGCGAGCTTCCCTTCATCTTCGGATAAGGATAACCCAGAAGATTACAGAAATAAATCGGAGCTCCTATACGTTCAGATATGAGGTTCTCATTATCTAAAGCTACATGGGTTTTTTAATCATTTATTCTTGCCTTTAATAACATCTTAAACATTAATTTTATAATTTTACAACTTATATAAATTATATCCAAAGTTTATACGTGTTGAAAAAGATTTTTATTTCTTCTATATTCCTTGCGCTTTTCGTTTCAGTGAATGCACAAAAAGAACTTTTTTTTCCAAAAATGGATTCTATTCCAATTGATTATCGCTCAAGTGGAACTTGGTTGGATTCGATTGATGCAAAAGTTGCTGAATCCCCGAATTTAAGACCTGGTGGTGGATTTGGAAGTGTTTTTGAACAAAATCTTGCAGAAAATCTTTTTTTAAGCCCTGCTGGCTTCGCTTATCAAATGCCCAAAAATAAAATCATTCCCAAATTTTCGGGTTTGCCTTATATTGGCTTTCAGTATGCTTTTGGATCGGCTTTAACGCAAGATTTAAACTTGGAATATCAACATTTCTTCCGACCCAATACACATCTTCATTTTAGGTATAATCGAAATACAAGCAATGGATTAGCGAGAAACAGTGCATACAAATTAAACGATGTTCATCTTAGATTTTATCATCAAAAGAGGTTATACGCAACAAACTTGGAAGCGTTTTATGGAGCTTATGAATTAAATCAAAACGGTGGAATAACAATAGATTCACAATTGAATCAACTTCCCCTAGAATTTATTCCAGTTGAAAAAGATGATGCAAAATCAAAAGTTAGGCAATTAGATATTCGTTGGGATAATTATTTTCGACTCGCAGGAGATTCTATTGTTGGATTTGGACTAAAAACAAAACACCAATTTGAATTAAATGGGAGAGAGTTTACAGAAACAGTTTCTGACGTAACAGCCATAGATACAATGTACATTGATACAAATGGCTATACCAGAGATCAATATCAAACTTCAAGAATTTCAAATGGAGCAGGTTTCTATTTCGACTCAAAACCTTTTAAAGTCGATGCAACCATCAACCATTCTTATTGGGAAAACCAAAATTTGGGAGTTTATAGAGATACCAATGAAATCTTTTTACATTCTAATCTCTGGACAGCATTGGGAAGAAAAATTTTACTACACAATGAGTTCTACTTTAATTTGATTGGTGCTACTGGAGAAATAAAAAATTATGCAAAATTACAGTATCAAGTTCTTAAAAACCTATCAGTTACAGGAAAAGTAAATTTTGAAAATGTTTATCCCGAACCTTATTTGAGATTTCATAGTGCCAATTATTTTCAATGGAAAATAGATGAATTAAAAATGCAACAAAAACTACAGTTTTTAGGAAAAGTAAAATATGGTGACACGAATTTTGTTCAAGCTGATATCGTATGGACAAATATCAATAATGGTCGATATTTTATTGGCTCTCAATGGCGACAGGACACTTTGGCTTTGGTTTCTCTCGGTGCTATAAAATTAAAAGGCGCATACAGGATAAAACAGTGGTCGTTTTATCCAAGCATATCAGTTAGGTTTGGTTCTGAAAATTTTAACTATCAACCTTTATTCTCCACGCTTAACCGATTTGCATTTACTACAAAATTATTTAAAGCAAAACGTTTGGGAATGTCTGTCGGATTTGACGTTGGTTATCAAACCAAGTATCATTTTATGACGTATGATGCAGTTTTTGATTTGTACCAACCAGTACAATCAGGTTTTATGACAGAAAACTTGATGCAACTAAACGCATTTTTGGCATTATCAATTGATAGCTTCCGGTTTTTCGTAAAAGCAGAAAATCTCTCATCTTTGTGGCAAGATGCTACAATCAGAATTGATGAGAACTACCCAATCACACCTTTTATCTTCCGCTCAGGAATTACATGGGATTTCTTTAATTAATTTAATTAATTTGTTAAGAAGGTGTTTTTTATCAACCCAATAACTAAACATTACAAATTAGTTTTTGTTTTTATTATGCTTTCTTTTTTCTTACGAAAACCTCTTTTTGGTATATCCAGAGTTTTGCTGTATTATCGAGAAAAAAATGTAATCACTTCTTTGGAGTTCTTAAATCTCAGTAAAACAAACAATAATCATTTTTCTTTTAAGATTATATTTTATATCTTTGTCTAGTGAGAAAGTATAAGCAAATATTAACAGCCTTCTTAATTGGTGTTTTCTTTATAAGCACCACAGGACTCTCTGTGTTTACACATTACTGTTTTGTAGATGATGAAGCGTTTACAACCTATTTTAATCCTGATTTTACTTGTAACTCACATAAAGAAAATTTTACTGTAAAAGATTCACATGCATGTTGTGAAAAAACAAACTCAGATAATAGCTACGATTTTTTCGTTTCAGATGATTGTTGTTCAAATGAAGTTAATGTTGTTCAGATCGATACTGAATTAATTACACACAATTTTAACATTGAAATAATTGGAGGCTTTCCAGCTTTAGCCCCTGAAATCAAAATATTCCCATTAATTAAAGATGAAAAAGAAGTACTTCTTCACAATCCACCTCCAAAGTTCCTTATGACCTCAGAAAGGCTTGCGACCTTTCAGCGCTATTTAATTTGATTCAAATTGATTTTTAAAAAAAAGTATCCAATTGATGCTTTTCAGGAAATGTATTATTCAAAAATTAAATCAAATTAAAATCAAATGAAATTTATAATTATTTTTTTAAGCATATTTATTTCTTTAAATATCTTTTCACAAAAGAAAATTCATATCCAAGGTGTAATTAACAGCTTTGTCGATGATAAAACACTTTCTCCACTCGAAGATGCACAAGTTTTCCTTAAAAATGCACAAGTAGGAGAATATACAAATAATGATGGTAGATTTTCAATCAATGCTAAGTCAATACTGCCTGATACTTTGATTGTTAGAGCAATAGGGCATTATTCTGATACCATTCCAATTACAAGCTATTTTGATAATAATTTTCAAATCACACTTTATCCTGAATATATGATGGAAGAAGTGGTGGTTAGAGCAAAATTAGCAAATTCAAACGTTCTACGACTTGACCCAAGAAATGTAGAAAATCTAAATGTTGGAGAATTAAGAAAGGCTGCATGTTGCAACTTATCTGAATCATTTGAAACCAACGCAACTGTCGATGTAAACGAATCCGATGGTGTTTCTGGCTCTAAACGTATCCAAATGATGGGATTGGACGGTCGATATGTCCAACTTCAATTTGAAAATATACCGTTTATGCACAATTTAGCACAACCATTCGGACTGACATCTGTGCCAGGAACATGGATTAACTCTATCCAAATTACCAAAGGTTCAGGAACTGTGACAAATGGCTATGAGTCAATGGCAGGGTTAATTAATATAGAATATTTTAACCATGACAATATCGACAAACTTTTTATCAACGCGTACGGAAGCATTCAAGGTCGTGGTGAATTAAATCTTCAAGGTGGTGGCCATGTAGGTGAAAAATGGGGAACATCTTGGTTTGTCCACGCTTCTTCTGTTTTTGCTGAGAATGACAGAAACAATGACGGTTTTCGTGATATACCATTGGGCGGTTCTTTAATTGGAATGAATCGTTGGAAGTACGAAGGCGATAATATGGAAGCTCAAGTCGGATTGAAAGTAAATTATACCAATCAAATGGGTGGACAAATCGGGTTTGGAAATCGTAATTTTAGCCCAACAACCAACCTTTACGGAGTGAAAATGCAAAATTTCAATGCTGAATTATTTGCAAAAACTGGATTCTTCTTTAAAAACAATCCCTTTAGTTCAATAGGTGTGGTTTATTATGCCAAATATGATGAGCTAAACACGTTTTTCGGGAATAGATACATGAATGGTGTGGAAAAAAGAGGTTATATTAACACAATGTATGAAACGATCTTAGGAAATACAAACCATCGAATAAAATCAGGATTGAGCCTTGTTTATGATGATTTAACCCAAAGTATGGGGGATAAGCTCATGCAAATTGAACTTCCTAAAATATTAAATAGAACAGAACTTGTGCCAGGAGCATTCACCGAATATACATACACAGGATTGCGCTCTATAGTTGTGTTGGGTGCACGTGGTGATTATCACAATCTGGAAGGCTGGCAATTTACTCCACGGGCAAATTATAAACTGAATTTCACAGAAAACATATCACTTCGATTAACTGCTGGTCGTGGATTTAGAATTGCAAATTACATGACCGATAATCTTTCTCTTTTATCAACAAACTTGCCTTGGGTAATTGATGCAGAGATAAAGCCAGAGATTTCATGGAACTTTGGAGGAAGTTACATGTGGGACTTCAAATTGTTCGGTCAGAATGCAACTTGGCTGGTTGATTTTTACCATACTTTGTTTACAAGTCAACTTGTTGTGGATAGAGATGAGTCTTTAGATTACATTAAAATAGGTAATCTAAGCGGAAAATCTTACTCTAACGCCTTTCAAACAGAATTTAGATTTGAGCCAATTACTCGGTTTGAAATCAAAATGGCGTACAAATTCTTGGATGTTAAAACCACGACTGGTGGAGAGCTTCAAACAGAAATTATGGTGCCAAATCATAGAGGGTTTGTCAATTTTGGCTACGAAACCAGAAACACAAGATGGAGCTATGATTTAACTTTTTCTGCATTTGGAACGCAGCGTTTGGCTCAGGTTCAACTCCCAGACGGAACTATGTCAACAGATAATAAAAGTAAACCCTACCCGCTTTTGTCTGCACAAGTTACACATCGTTTTAGGAAAGGGATTGAAGTGTATTTAGGTGGTGAAAACTTGACAAATTATCGACTAAAAAACCCAATCGTTGATGTTGAAAACCCTTTTGGCAGATATTTTGATGCTACAAGAATATATGCACCAATTTATGGAATAAATATATATGGAGGAATTAGAATAATGTTAAACTAAAAATAAATAAAATGAAATTAAATGTATTTGTATTATCATTGCTTTTTTCACTTGGTTTAAGCGGAGTTTTTGGACAAGAACAAGAAACAAGACCAACCGTTATCATCAAAACAAATACGGTTTGTGGGGACTGTAAAAAAAGAGTTGAAGGTGTCCTAAATTTTGAAAAAGGAATTATTTATGCTGAAGTAAATCTTGAAAAACATGAGATTAAAGTTAAATACAACAGCAAAAGAACATCCTTAGAAGAAATAAGAAAAAAAATTTCTGAAATTGGCTACGCCGCAGACCATGTAGAGCCTGTAAAAGAAGCTCAAATGAGTTTACCAGCTTGCTGTCAACCAGGCGGGCATGATTAGTTCATATTTGTTAGATTTTAAGGAAATTAACTTTTAACAAGATGTGGAACCAACATAGAATTGTTAAATGTTGATAATTATCACATTTTTAAAGTCTTTTTATTAAAATAAAGAACTATATTTGCGCAAAATTTTAACATTTAAACGACAAAAAATGTCAGAAATCAAAGGAGAAGTAGCACAAGTAATTGGACCTGTTGTTGACGTAAGCTTCGAAAAAGGAGTAGAATTACCAAAAATTTATGATGCCTTAGAAGTGCGTAAAGCAGACGGGACTGTAGTAGTATTAGAAGTTCAATCTCATGTTGGTGAGAATGCTGTAAGAACAATTTCCATGGATACCACAGATGGTTTTATTCGTGGTATGGAAGTGGTTTCTACCGGAGACCCTATCAAAATGCCAATTGGAGATCAAGTGAAAGGACGTTTATTTAACGTAGTTGGTGAAACAATCGACGGAATGAAATCGTTAGACAATTCTAATGGTTTGCCTATCCATAGAAGTGCACCTAAATTTGAAGACCTTTCAACAGCTTCTGAAGTTCTATTTACTGGAATTAAAGTTATCGACCTGATTGAACCTTACGCAAAAGGTGGTAAAATTGGCCTGTTCGGTGGTGCTGGGGTTGGTAAAACAGTTCTTATTCAAGAGTTGATTAATAATATCGCAAAGGCTTATGATGGACTTTCTGTTTTCGCAGGAGTAGGAGAACGAACCCGTGAAGGAAACGATTTGCTCCGTGAGATGCTTGAGTCTGGAATTATTAGATATGGTGATGATTTCCTAAAATCAATGGAAGAAGGAAAATGGGACCTTTCAAAAGTAGATGAAAACGAACTAAAAGAATCTAAGGCTGCATTCGTTTATGGACAAATGAATGAACCTCCAGGGGCACGTGCGCGTGTTGCTCTCTCTGGTTTGACTTTAGCTGAATTCTTCCGTGATGGTGATGGAGATGCTGAGGGAAGAGACATCCTTTTCTTCGTTGATAATATATTTAGATTTACACAAGCGGGTTCTGAAGTGTCAGCACTTCTTGGACGTATGCCATCTGCTGTTGGTTACCAACCTACTCTGGCAACTGAAATGGGGGCGATGCAAGAACGTATTACTTCAACAAAAAATGGTTCAATTACATCTGTTCAAGCGGTTTACGTTCCTGCGGACGACTTGACTGACCCAGCGCCAGCAAACACATTTGCTCACTTGGACGCAACAACAGTATTGTCAAGAAAGATTTCAGAGTTGGGTATTTATCCTGCTGTGGATCCGTTGGACTCTACTTCTCGAATCCTTTCTCCTGAAATTGTTGGTAAAGAGCATTATGACTGTGCCCGTCGTGTGCAATCAACTCTTCAACGTTACAAAGAGTTACAAGATATTATTGCAATTTTAGGTATGGACGAGTTGTCTGACGAAGATAAATTGGTTGTTCATCGTGCACGTCGTGTACAACGTTTCTTATCTCAACCTTTCCATGTGGCAGAACAATTCACTGGATTACCTGGTGTGTTGGTTGATATTCAAGATACAATCAAAGGATTCAATATGATCCTTGATGGTGAATTGGATAAATATCCAGAGGCAGCCTTTAACTTGAAAGGTGATATTAATGACGTTATTGAAGCTGGTGAGAAAATGCTCACTGAAGCATAAAAAAATAAAAAATGAAGTTAGAAATAATAACTCCTGAAAAAAAGATGTTCGAAGGCGAAGTGGAAGCTGTACGTTTCCCCGGAGTTAACGGCTCATTCCAAGTGCTAAAAGGACACGCCCCAATTGTTTCTGCTCTTAAGGAAGGAAAAATAAAAGTGAATCTTTCTGATGAAGTAAATGATAGCGGTCACGAAAAGTTTAAGGGAGCGTATGAAAAAGATCCTGCAGATTCTAAGGTGATTCGTCTCGGAATTAAAGGCGGTGTGATGGAAGTGCAAAATGATAAAATTATCGTACTTGCCGACTAGTCAAACTTTTTAATTCCGCTATTAGGAGTATAATATAATTTATTTTAGAAAAGGGAGTTTACTTGTTAATTCCCTTTTTTTGTTAAACTACGTTAAGGTTTTAACAAGTAATTGAGTTAAATTGATTTTCTTATTGTAAATTCGTGCTTGAAAATGAGTTTTTTACAGCAAATTAATCGTGATAAATGCCCCAAACATGTCGCTGTTATTATGGATGGCAACGGAAGATGGGCAAAGCAACAAGGTGAACAACGCTTGTTTGGTCACTCTTTTGGTGTAGAATCAGTGAGAGAAGTGTTAAAGGCAAGTAGAGAATTAAATATTAAATACCTTACATTATACGTCTTTTCTACCGAAAACTGGAATCGTCCAGAAGAAGAAGTGAACGGATTGATGAATCTTCTTGTGAAAACAATTGCTAATGAGGTGGAAGAATTAGATGAAAATGATGTGCGATTAAGAAGCATGGGAGATAAATCTCGACTCCCAAAAGATTGTAAAAAAGAATTGGAATACGCAATAGAATCAACAAAAAATAATAGAGGTATAGATTTAATCCTTGCCCTTAATTATAGTTCCAGATGGGAAATTATTGAAGCTGTAAAAAATATTGCAAAACAGGTTCAAGATGGAAAAATGAAACCTGAAAATATTTCAGATGAGGTTTTTGCCGAAGCTTTGTGTCTTGCTGATGTCCCAGACCCTGAATTGTTAATAAGAACATCAGGAGAATACAGGATTAGTAATTTTTTACTCTGGCAAATTGCCTATTCAGAACTATATTTTACAAATAAACTATGGCCAGATTTTAAAAGAGAAGATTTCTATCAAGCAATTGTAGATTTCCAAAATAGAGAAAGACGATTTGGTAAAGTTTCTGAACAATTTTTAGACCAAGAATGAAACAAGCATTATATATACTTGCGACTTTGTTTTTTGTGCCTACTTTTTTTGCGCAAAAGGTGGATTACACTGAACCTAAAGAATATGAAATAGGTCCAATAATGGTCAATGGAGCTGATAACTTCGATCACAACGCAATTAAGCTTATTGCAGGATTGAAACAGGGTGAGAAAATTAACATCCCAGGAGACAAAATATCTAAAGCTATAAAAAATTTATGGAATGAAGAACTATTTTCTGATGTCAAAATTAATCTTGATAATGTCATTGGAAATGTTGCATACTTATCTATCGACTTACGGCCAAGACCAAAACTTTCAAGATTCAGATTTACAGGAGTAAAGAAAAAAGATGCCGATAAAATTCGAGAAGAAATTGATTTGTTCTCAGGGAAAAATATTACAGAAAATTTAATCTTTAACACCCGAGCAAAAGTTATTGGTTTCTACAGAGAAAAAGGATTCTATAGTGTGCAAGTTGATATCGAAAGAGAAGTAGATTCGTTAATGAATAACGCAGAGATTTTTAATATTAATGTCAATAAAGGAAAGAAAGTTAGAATAAAGCATATTACCTTTCATGGGGCTGAATCTGTAAAACCAGGTAAACTCCGTAGAAAAATGAAAGATACCAAACAACGCGGAATATTAAGGATATTTAAGTCTTCAAAATTTACCGAATCAGCGTACGAAAGAGATAAAAAACTCGTAATGAATGAGTTTAAAGAGATAGGTTTGAGAGATGCACAAATTGTAAAAGATTCAGTTTATGTTATTGACGAAAAGAATCTTGGAATTGATATCTACATAGATGAAGGTGAAGTGTATTATTTTGGAGATATTAAATGGGTAGGAAATGCAAAATATTCATCGGGTTATTTAGACACGATTTTAGGGATTAAGAAAGGAGACATATACAATAAAACCCTTCTTGAAACACGACTTTTTCAAAGTATGGACGGTAGAGATATCACTTCTCTGTACATGGATCGTGGACATTTGTTTTTTAATATCACGCCAATCGAAACAAAAGTTGAAAACCATTATATCGATTACGAAATTAGATTAATTGAAGGAAAAGAAGCAAGGGTTAAGAATATCATTATTAAAGGTAATCATAAAACAAACGACTATGTTGTACGTCGTGAAATCCGAACAAAACCAGGGGATTTGTTTAATCGAAATGATATTATCCGAACTCAAAGAGAATTAGCACAATTGGGATATTTTGATGAACAAGCATTCGAAATTAACCCAATACCAAATCCTGCTGATGGAACTGTTGATATTGAATATACGGTTACTGAAAAATCATCCGACCAAATCGAATTGTCGGGTGGTTACGGTGCAGGTCGTTTAATCGGTACTTTAGGGCTTACTTTTAGTAATTTCTCAATCCAAAATATGTTTAAAAAAGAAGCTTGGCAACCACTGCCAACTGGTGATGGACAAACTTTCTCCATCAGAGCGCAGACAAACGGGAAGTGGTATCAGTCGTATAACCTTTCCTTCGTAGAACCGTGGTTTGGTGGTAAAAAACCAAATGCGTTCTCTTTTTGGATGAACCATTCCCAGTTTGGTAATAATTTCAGTCGTAAAAACCCTGAATATGAAGGGGTTTCCATTACAGGATTAGGAGTTGGTCTTCAAAGAAGAAAACGAATCCCAGATGATTATTTCAGTGCATACTATGAACTGTCGTATGAATACTATGATGTAGTAAAATATGGTCAGTACTTTGACGTAAATGACGGATTTTCAAATAATATTGCACTTACTTACCGTCTGATAAGGAACTCCGTGAATGCACCAATATACCCTCAAAGTGGGTCGAAACTTTCTTTTATGGCAAAAGGAACTTTACCTTATTCTTACTTTGATGGTGTTGATTATAAAACCGCTCCAGAACAAACAAGAATTAAATTTACTGAATTTTATAAATTTAAATTTACAGGAGAGTGGTACTTGCCATTAACATCTGACCAGAAATTGGTGTTGATGCCAAAAATTGGGTTCGGATTTATGGGCGCATATAATAAGAAGAAAGGATTGAGTCCTTTTGAAAGATTCTACTTAGGTGGAAATGCTCTAACTGGAGTTTCTCAATTGGATGGAAGGGAGTTGATTTCATTGAGAGGATACAACGACCAAGAGGTTTCATCCCAAAAAGGAGATCCAATTATCACGCGATACACGCTCGAATTAAGATACCCAATTTCATTGAACCCTTCAGCTACTTTCTTTGTGTTGGCCTTTGCTGAGGCTGGAAATACATATCCGAATTTTGCGAAATTCAACCCATTTAATGTGAAAAGAAGTGTGGGTGCTGGCGTAAGAATTTTCTTGCCAATGTTTGGGTTGTTAGGATTTGATTATGGTTGGGGATTCGATGGGTTAGACCCACATAGCTCTGGATTTGGAGGAAATTCAGACAGTGGAAGAATGAAAGGAAAACCATCAGGTGCATTCCAATTTATTATTGGTGCAAACCTTGGTGATTTATAATAAATTAGATTTTAAATAGTTATTATACCTAATGTAAAATTTAAAAAAATAAGGACCTATGAAAAAGCTAATAATATTGTCTTTGTTAATTTTTGGTACGGCATTTGTTTCATATAGTCAGAAATATGGATACATAGACTCAGAGTATATTCTTGAAAATATGCCAGAGTATGTAAGTGCACAAGAAGAGTTAGATAAATTCGCCAGAAGATGGGAAGCGGAAATTTCCGAATTGTATAAACAAATTAAAAAAAGAAAAGATGAGTTCTTGAGAGTAGAAGCAATTTTACCAGAAGAAGAAAGACTAAGAAGAAGTGAAGAAATTAAGACAATGGAATCCGAAGCGTTGGAAACCCAACAAATGAGATTCGGCGTAACTGGAGATTTATTCCAAAAGAGAAGAGAGTTAATAGAACCAATTCAAGATAAAGTGTTTGACGCACTCGGAAAAGTTGCAAGTAATAGAAATTTTGCTTTCGTTTTTGACAAAGCGAATCAAACAAATCTTATCTTTGCCGATCCAAAGTATGATATTAGTAAAATGGTGCTGAAAGAATTAAAAATAAATGTACCATAAACTTAAGATTTAATAAACAAAAAGGAATAATAAAACAACTATGAAAAAGTTAATATTTACATTTATAATCACAGCTTTCACTATTGGTGGAACTGTATTTGGGCAAGCTTTAGGGCACTTAAACTCACAAAAAGTGTTAGATACATTGCCATCTAGAAAAGCAGCATTAGAAGAACTTTCAAGGTTTGAACAACGTGCATATAAAGAATTGGAGGAAACTCAACAAAGTTTACAACAAGCTTACATGAAGTTGCAAGAAGAAGCAGGTTCAATGAGCAAAACGGCTTACAAATTTGAAGAAGATAGGTTGATGAGAAAATCTCAAGAATTTCAACAAAGACAAGAAGAATTGGATCAACAATTGAAAATGTTGGCGAATGAACTCAATACGCCTGTACTCGAAAGATTACAAGAAGCTGTGAATATTGTCAGTAAAAGAGAAAAATTGAATTATGTGATGGATATCTCTGCACTGCTTTATTCTGACGGAAAAGATATAACCAATATGGTAATCGTCGAAGCACTTAGATTGGAAAAAGAAGCAAGCAAAACAGCTGCCGAATAAGAAGATATTTAGTATATCATATTTTATAAAGTCGCTGTGTGTTCATAGCGACTTTTTTGTACTTTTGAATTATATGAAAAACAAATCTCCTATCGGTTTTTTTGACTCTGGTTATGGTGGGTTGACTGTATTAAAAGACGTTCAACAACTTCTCCCAGAGTATGATTACCTATATTTAGGAGATAACGCAAGAGCTCCCTATGGAACCAAAACAATGGAAGAGGTCTTCCATAATACATGGGAATGTGTTCAAATCCTATTCGATAAAGGTTGTGAGTTGGTTATCCTTGCATGTAACACCGCTTCTGCAAAAGCACTCAGAAGAATCCAACAAACAAAGCTAAAAGACTTCCCTGGAAAAAGAGTTTTAGGTGTAATCAGACCAAGCGCAGAAATAGTAGGAGATTATAGCAATACAAATAATATTGCTGTCTTAGGAACTGAAGGTACGATATCCTCTAATACTTATTTAGATGAATTTAATTTTTTGAGCCCTCAAACAACCGTTTATCAATACGCATGTCATAATTGGGTGTCAATTATTGAATCGCAAGAATACCACTCGACAGATGGAAAAGCAAAAATTCAGAAAGATTTAGACAACATCATTTCTTCTTTTCCCAATATTGACGTAATCCTTTTGGGGTGCACCCATTACCCAATCCTAAAAGATTTTATTGAAGCGAATATCCCTGATAACATTACAGTGATTAGTCAAGGAGAAATTGTTGCAACTGCTTTGAAGTTATATCTACAACGACATATTTGGATGGAAGAGAAGTTGTCTAAAAACGGAAAATCTGTCTATTTTACTACAGGAGATGCAACAACTTTTCAAGAACATGCTTCAAAAATCATAGGAGTCGATATTTCTGCAAATCAAATTGAGATATAAATATTTAATATTATGGCCTTATTAAAAGAATGTAACGGGAAAAAACCATCATTTGGAAAAAACTGTTGGTTAGCTGAAAATGCAACAGTAGTTGGCAATGTGAAAATGGGAGATGACTGCTCTGTCTGGTTCTCAGCTGTAATAAGGGGTGATGTAAATTCGATAGAGTTTGGTGATAATTGCAATGTTCAAGACGGTGTAGTAGTGCATTGTACGTATCAAAAGACAAAAACAATTATTGGGAACAATGTGTCGATCGGTCATAACGCAATCGTTCATGGTTGTACCATACATGATAATGTGCTGATAGGCATGGGGGCAATTGTGATGGATAACGCAGTTGTACACGACAATGTTATTGTGGCGGCTGGTGCGGTCGTTTTAGAGGGGACAAAACTAGAATCTAATTCTATATACGCGGGTGTCCCAGCGAAAAAAGTAAAAACCCTTTCAAAAGAAAAGTTTAAAAAAGAGATTAAGAGGATTGCAGATAACTATAATCTATATGCAAGTTGGTTTAAATAATAGAATCTCATTAATAAAATTAAATTTTTACTTTAAAAATAAGTGAAATTTACCGTTTACTCGAAAAAAGTGGCTTATTACTCGTTAGCCTGCTTTAAAATTTTCTCAATTAAACATGTTTTGTTAAATTTGTTTAAAAATATTTTAACAATATTGATACTAGAAGTTGTGATAAGTTTATATATTTACGACTTTTATAATAGAATAAGTAAATTAATAAATAAGGTAATTTATGATACGAAAACTCTACTTTGTGCTCTTAAGCATAACGATGTCAATAGGATTCGGATACGGTCAAGCAGGAAGCGGTTCAATTAAAGGGTCTGTTATTGATGGAAAAACAAAAGAACCAGTGGCTTTTGCTCAAGTCGTTCTAATTCAAGGAGGAATTGTCAAAGGAGGTGCAGAAACAGATGAAAACGGAAAGTTTGATTTTCCGTCTGTAACTGCTGGTTCTTACGACATTGAGGTTCGTTCGATGGAACATCAAGCTCTAAAAATGGAAAGTGTTTCTATTCGTAGTGAGCAAATTACATTCCTGAATAATATTGAAGTAACCGTTCCAGATGACGTATTGGATATTGAGGAGATTCAAGTAGTTAAATATGTAGTACCGTTAATTAATAGGGATGGAGGAGCTCAAGGGTCAACTGTAACAAGAGAAGATATTGACAAACTTCCAATTCGTACTGCATCTGGAATTGCTGCAACAGTCGGAGGGGTTAATCAATCAGAGGCTTCTGGAGGTATTAGTGTCCGAGGTTCGCGTGAAGGTTCAACATATTATTATATAGATGGTATAAAAGTAAGGGGGTCTTCTAACTTGCCGAAATCAGCGTTAGAGGAAGTTACTGTTATTACAGGTGGTGTACCTGCGAACTATGGTGATGTTACTGGAGGTATTATTTCGATTACAACGAGAGGACCTTCAGCACAATACTTTGGAAGTATAGAAGGTGTAACTTCAGGATTCTACTTTAAAGGTAAAGATGAGTTGGGATATGACGGAAAAGTTTATGGACTTGACCAATTCGGTTATAACCTTGTTGAAGGAATGGTTTCTGGTCCACTTTGGAGAAGAAAAGATTCAACAGGGAAAAAGGCTGAACCTATCTTAGGATTCTTGCTTTCTGCTTCATATAATAATGTAATTGATGGAAACCCTTTCGCTGATGGTTCTTATAGAATTAAAAAAGATGTTAGAGAAAGTTTAATTGAAAACCCATTAAGGTTAGCAGCTGGAGGACAAGGATATATTAGTAATGCTGAGTTCTTAAGACAAGATTCATTTGAAAAAACTAAATTTAGAATGAACGCTGCTAGAACAATCGTTTCAGCATCTGGTAAAATTGATGTAAATACTGGGCCAACTGTAAACTTATCATTTGGAGGGTCTTTAAACTATAATACAGGAAAGGCTTATAGCTTTGCAAATTCATTGTTTAACTTTGATAACTTTGGAAATACAGAAACATTTGATTGGAGAGTCTATGGTAGATTTAGACAAAGTTTTAGAAATACAGCAGAAGGCTCTAGCTCAAAAGTGAAAAGCTTTTACTATAACTTAATGGTCGATTATTCAAAAACAAACGGAAAAGCGTATGACCCAAATCATGAGTACAATATTTTTGATTATGGCCATGTAGGTTATTACAATACAACTTGTGAGCCAACTTATGGTTTCAATGTGACAGGAGATAGCTTGTTGCACAATGGATTTAGATCTGTTGTTGTAGATTATGCTCCGTCAGATATTAACCCTACTTTCTCAGCGATTACATCTCAGTATTTTAGACTAAATGAAGGGAATCCTATTGGAAGATACCAAAACCTTGGTCAAATTGAACAAAATGGTGGTTTGAGAAATGGAGATAGACCAGGTAGTGTTTACGGAATTTGGGGGGCATTAGGAAGTCCTTACGAAGGGTTCTCTAAAACGGAAACTGAACAATTGAGAATCTCAGGTTCTGCATCTTTGGTTGTTGGTGGTCATAACATCTCATTGGGTGTTGAGTACGAACAACGTTGGGACCGTGGATGGGGAGCAGCTGACGAAGGTCCAGTTGGTATTTGGAGAATCGCTCGTCAGTACATGAATAGCCATATCTCAGAGCTTGATTTTAACAAAACAAGTTATGATTATGTTGGCCTATACCCTCGTGTGACTTATGAAAGACTGAACACAAGCTGGGCAGCTAACGATGGTAATGGTGCTTATGGTGGTGCTGAGAAAATGGATGAACAATACTTTTTCGATTATAACTTTAGAAAAGCAATTGGACTTAACCCTGCTGGAAACGATTACGTAGATATTGATGCGTATGACCCAAGTGTTTTTAGCTTAGATATGTTCTCACCAGATGAACTATTTAATCAAGGTAGAAGTTTCATTACTTACTACGGATATGATCACACAGGTCAAAGAGTGAAAGGAACCACAGATATCAATTCATACTTTAACGATTTTGATGAAAACGGTAACTACAAGCGTTTCGTGGGAGCTTATCAACCAACTTATATTGCTGGATATATTATGGATAAGTTTGCGTTTGATGATATTATCTTTAATATAGGTGTTCGTGTTGATGTATTCGATGCTAACCAGCCTGTATTGAAAGACCCTTATTTATTTTTTAATGCACGATCAGTTTCCGAAGCAAAAAAATTGAGAGATGCTGACCCTAGTACTTACAGCTGGGTTAACATTCCATCATCAATGGGAGATGACTATGTTGTTTATGTGAATAACATTGACAACCCTACACAAATTAATGGATTTAGAAAAGGAGAGACTTGGTACAATGCAAATGGTGTTGAAACACAAGACCCTGCGACATTAAGAGGTAGTGCTGGTATTGCTCCTTGGTTATTAAACCCTGATCAATCAACACCAACTGCTGACGCATTCGAAGATTATAAAGTTGCTGTAAATGTTATGCCTCGTATCTCTTTCTCTTTTCCGATTTCTGATGAAGCAAACTTCTTTGCAAACTATGATATCTTAACGAGAAGACCAACAACTGGCGTGCGATTCGATCCAATTGATTATCACTTTATTACAGCAAGATCTAATAATATCATTGGAAACTCAAACTTGAGACCAGAGAAAACTGTTGACTATTCATTCGGATTCCAACAAGTACTTACACGTACGTCTTCATTGAAATTAAGCGTTTTCTATCGTGAAATGAGAGACCAAATTCAGTTGAGAAACGTGTTTGAAGCTTACCCTTCGACTTATATGACTTATGGTAATCGTGACTTTTCTACAGTGAAAGGTTTGACAGTTGAATACGATTTAAGAAGAACAGGAAATATCCGTCTAACAGCTAACTATACATTACAGTTCGCTGAAGGTACTGGTTCTGATGCAAATTCTTCATTCACTTTTGTTAACTCTCAACAACCAGATTTCCGTACGGTTTATGCATTGGATTTTGACCAAAGACATGCACTTTCTTTTACAATTGACTACCGTTATGGTGATGGTGCTGACTATAATGGACCAAGTATTGGAGATGTTAAATTATTCGAGAATATGGGAATCAACGTAGTAACTCTAATTAAATCGGGAAGACCATATTCAAAACAAAAGAATATTACTCCTGCTGCAATTGGAGCTGGTACTCCGCAATTATCAGGTTCTCAAAATGGATCGCGTATGCCATGGACATATACACTTGACTTGCAGATTGACAGAACATGGGAACTTACGTTTGGTAAAAACGAGGATAAAAAGAAACATGCTTATTTGAATGTTTACTTAAGGGTGACAAATCTTTTAAATCAGTTTAATGTGTTAAATGTTTACCGTGCAACTGGTGTTCCAGATAATGATGGTTACCTTGCAGCAGCAGAATGGCAAACTTCCATCGCAAGTAGGCTGGATGAACAAGCGTACAGAGATATGTATACGATGTTTATGAATAACCCATACAATATCAGCATGCCAAGAACCATCAGATTAGGTGTTAAATTTGATTTTTAATATAGGAAAGAACGAAAAATATAATATTATGAAAAAGTTTTTAATCACATTAGTTGTTTTGGGCATCTCAATAGGGGCTAATGCAGCTGAGTTTATCGGAGATAAAGGAAAGCCTAATAAAGGTAATGATGCTTATAATAAAGCAAACTGTCCTCCTTCTTCCGCTAGAATATTCATGGATTTTAATGATGTAAAAGCACTTGTTGAAGTAGGAGGCTCGTTATGGCAAAACAGACAGACAGGTACCGCATCTTATGAAGTTCCTGTTGGAGGAGGTAATCACGTGCTTTTCTCTGGTTCGATTTGGATGGGAGGAAATGATATTAATGGGCAATTAAAATTAGCCGCGGTTAAATTTAGACAAGGAAATGATTTCTGGCCAGGACCACTTTCTGTTACTGTGGGTACAGGAGATTATGATCCTCGTTTCCCTGTTGGAGATGATGCAATTCGTGATTTTGGTGCGGCTACAATCGACCCAGATGTATGTATCGAATACGATAAATTTTTTCCGATTGCTAAAGCAGAAGTTATTAATTTCATATTGAAAACCGAATGTGAAAATAATCCACCTTGTTTAGATGATTTTCCACTTTCAAATGATGCAATCCAAAGAATTTATAACTGGCCTGCACATGGTGATATTACCAGAGGACAAGATTATTATTTAGCACCATTCTATGATGCTCCTATAGCTGGCGGAACTGGAGATGGAATCTATGATCCAGATCAAGGAGATGTTCCATGGTTTGACGATATCTTGGGTCGTGATGATGTTCAGTGTGGATTCGACCGTCGTGTCACTTTATTTGGTGATAAAACTAACTGGTGGGTATTCAATGATAAAGGAAATATTCATACTGAAACAGGTGCAGATCCTATCGGAATGGAAATACACGCACAAGCATTTTCATTTGCTACCAATGATGAAGTAAACCAAATGACTTTCTACAACTATGAAATGATTAATCGTTCAACTCAGACTTTATATGACACATACTTTACACAATATGCGGATGCTGATGTTGGTTATGCAGACGATGATTATGTAGGGTGTGATGTTTCAAGAGGATTGGGATTTGCATATAACGGTGCAAATCATGACCCAGGTCAAAGTGGAGCATCGGGTTATGGAGATAACGTTCCTGCTATTGGTATTGACTTCTTTGAAGGGCCTTACCAAGATGCAGATAGTCTTGATAACATTGGACCACACATGCAAGAACAACCAGATGGTTCTTTTGTTTATTATGTTCCAACAGTTCAAGAAGCCTTAGACGGGAAAGGGATTGTTTATGAAGGTATTGGGATTGGTTATTCTGATGGTATCATTGACAATGAACGTTTTGGAATGAGACGTTTTAACTACTATAACCGTCAGGATATGGGAGATGGCAGTGGAAGTGATGTTGATCCTTCTACCCCTGGAGGTTTCTATAATTATATGAATGGATTTTGGTTGGATAATACTCCTTTTGTTTATGGTGGTACAGGAAGACTTGGTTCTCCTGGCGCAACCACAACTCCTGCGGCATATACTTACCCTGGAGACTCTGACCCTTATCATTGGGGAACAGAAGGTGTTGATATGGGCTGGGGATGGTCTGAAAGAAATGTTGATGGAGGTAACAACACAAACCCAATTGGAGACAGAAGGTTTTTACAAACAGCTGGACCTTTTACCTTAACACCAGGTGCGATAAATAACCTTACAGTTGGTGTTGTTTATGGTCGTGCTTTTGAAGGAAATGCTGCCGCATCAATTGATGTTTTATTAAGAAATGATACAAAAGCACAAGCATTATTTGACAACTGCTTTGAAATTATGGATCCACCAACGGCTCCAGTCCTTGAAATTGTTGAACTTGAGAATGAATTGATTCTTCTTTTAGACAACCCTTATGGGAATAATATGAATGAATCCTTCCACGAAGAGGATAATATTAATATTCCTGATTCACCAGACCCATCTGATCCGTATGATAAATTTTATACATTTGAAGGATATCAAATCTATCAAATGTTAAATGAAGAAGCAAAAGTGAGTGATATTGGTGACAATAGATTCGCTAGATTAGTGGCTCAGTGTGATATTAAAAATGATATAGATAGATTGATTAATTTCATTTATGATGAAGAATTAGGTTTCTCTGTTCCAACAGAAATGGTAAATGGTGAAAACAAAGGTATTCGTCACTCGTTTAGGGTGCAAACTGATATGTTTACAAATGAAGCATTGGTAAATCATAAAACATATTACTACATAGCAATTGCTTATGCACATAATGAGTATAAAAAATACTCACCAGATGATGCTGGAATGATAGATGGTCAAAAAACGCCATATATCAGTTCTCGTTTGGCTGCCGATGGAGGTTCAATCAATGCGGTAGCTGGTATTCCTCACTCTCCGGCACCTCGTTTTGACGGAACAATCACTCAATTACAATATGGTGATTCTCCTGAAATTACAACGTTAGATGGTCGTGGGAATGGAAACAGAGCTGTTGATTTAACAAAAGCTACCGAAGATTTTATCGTTGAGCATGGTTCTATTGACACTCCAACTTATCAAAGAGGTAAAGGACCAATTGGAGTAAAAGTTATTGATCCACTTAATCTAGTAGATGGATATTTCTTATTGAAGTTTGATAATTATGCCCCCCATAAACTTGATACTGCATCTTGGACACTTGAAAGATATTCTGAGAAAGGTGGTGATTTACTTGAAACGGTTCAGTCAAATGTAACAATTAATCGAGATAATGAACAATTGATTCCTCAATGGGGTATCTCTGTCCAAATTAATCAAGTATCTTTCAAATGTCCTGAAGGCGTTTCTTCTTCTCAATGTAGTGACTCTAAATCATTCTTTCATGCGAAAATTGCAGAGCCTATTGAGTCAACTATGACTTTTAGTGATAGTTCAAGACGTTGGTTATCAGGAGTGTCTAATACAGCTTCATACTCACCTGATAATTGGATAGCTTCAGGGACTACTACCACAGGAACAGCGGGTTGTCTCCCTGATTTAGGACTTTTCGACCCTTGTTGTTATAATCCTGTTGAGAATAAGGATCCGCACAAATTATATACAAATATTTTAGGGGGAACTATGACAATTGGTCAGTTGGCTCGTAGAATAGGTTCTGCCGATTGTACAGATCAATTCTTCCCTCTTGGAGTTCCTAATGGTTCGCCTGCAATACCGTTCTCTGCATATAGGTCAGATAAAATGGGATCTGTATTTCAAACAAGTGTTGATATTGTCATAACAAGTGATAAATCTAAATGGACTAGAACTCCTGTTATTGAGCTTGGAGCAGACCCTAACTTAAATGTTGGTGGTGCAAGACCTGGTTTACTGCGTAAAAGCCCTTCTGTTGACAAAAATGGTAGAAAACTTGGAGATCCTGGGTACAATGCATCCGAAGCAAACCCTGATGGTGATCAACCAACGGGTATGGGATGGTTCCCTGGATATGCAATTGATGTTGAAACAGGTAGAAGATTGAATATGGCGTTTGCCGAAAACTCTTTCTTAGCTGGTGAAAATGGAGCTGATATGATTTGGAATCCAACTTCAACTATGTATGGAAATTCTGTTGATATCAATGGTAACCTTAACCCAGTTTTGGGTGGACAACATGCAGTTTACGTTTTTGGTAGGCCAGAAGGGAAAATTTATGATTTCAGTACTGCACTGATAGGTGAAATGCCTACGTATGATAAAGGAAGATATATTTATGACTTCCTATCTACAGAAACGATCACTAGTTTCAGAAAAGTATATGATGAACTTTCATGGGTTTTATACCCTATGTTGGCTGAAGGAGAAGAGCTTCTTTCTTCTGATGTAAGAATTAGAGTAAGAATTAATCAAATGTATGGTGATTACGAAATGACTGGTGCTTTTGGAAATTCTCCAACTTATGAGTGGAATATGGATGGCTTCAAAACAATAAAAAATGACGCTGAAACGTTAGCCTCTGCTCTTGATATTATTAACGTTGTTCCGAACCCTTATTATGCTTACTCTGAATATGAAAGAGGGCGTCTTGATACAAGAGTTAAAATCACAAACCTTCCTGAAAGATGTAAAGTTAGAATCTACAATACATCAGGTAAATTGATTAGAGCATTCGATAAAGATAGTCCAATTACATCTTTGGACTGGGATTTAAAGAATAGTGAAAATATATCTGTTGCAGGTGGAGTTTATCTAATTCATGTTCATGTAGAAGGAATTGGAGATAGGGTTGTTAAATTCTTTGGTGGAATGAGAGCAGCAGATTTAGAAAACTTATAATAATTGACTAACACGAAATAATTTTAAAAGATGAAAATTTTAAATAAAATAGCTAAGAATTTAATGCTGACTGGAGCTGTGTTTATGAGCTTCTCTGTAATGGCAGGTAATGAAGACAGAATCGGTTCGGCTGGTGCTAGCGAATTATTAGTAAATCCATGGGCGCGTTCTACCGCTTTTGGTTCTGCTGGTATAGCAACTGACAATGGACTAGAAGCACAGTTCTCAAATATTGCTGGTTTAGCCTTTACTGATAAAACACAAATTAAGTTTAATTATACAACTTGGTTGGGTGATGCAGGAATCTCATTAAACTCTGCAGGAATTGCCCAAAGAATTGGTGAAGCATCAGTTATTGCTGTTTCACTCCAAGCTTTTGGATACGGTGATATTGACATTACTACCGTTGATCTGCCAGAAGGTGGAATCGGAACGTTCACTCCGCGTCATAATGTAATTAACGTTGGATATGCTCGTTCGTTTTCTAATTCTATTTATGCAGGATTGAACATGAAAGTAGTTACTGAAAATATCGCAAATATGAGAGCTACTGGAGTTGCTTTCGATGCTGGTGTTAGATACGTTACTGGTAAACAGGAGCAAGTAAAGTTTGGTATTACTTTGAGAAATGTTGGTACTCCAATGAAATTCTCAGGTGATGGATTGGCGAAAGAAGTGGCATACAAAAGTACTACCACAGAAGCAACACTCGTGCAGCGTTCAGCTTCTTATGAGTTACCATCAATGTTAGCGATGGGGTTTGGGTATGATTTTATTTTTAATGAAAACCATGTACTTACAGCTGCTGTTGCTTTCCACGCTAATTCATTTACAAATGACCAATTTAATGTTGGCTTAGATTATGGAATGACTTTTAGTTCTGTTGCAGCTAACCTTAGAGTTGGATTCGTTGGAGAAAAAGAAATGTTTGATAGAGAAAAAACAACAACAAGTTTAACTGGATTGACTGCAGGTATTTCGATTGATGCTCTTCTTGGTGCTAAAAAGACTCCTCTTGGAGTTGAGTATGCAATGAGAACATCTAACCCGTTTGGTATTATTCATACATTCGGAATTACTCTGAGTTTGAAATAGATATTATATAAATTTTCGTGGTATAACAAGAGAGTCATTTGACTCTCTTGTTTTCGTTATTACACTAACCAAATTTTTAGATTTATGGCAACAAAAATCAATTATTACACAGAAGAAGGATTAAAGAAATTAAAGGATGAACTGAATGATATGGAAAATGTTCAGAGGCCTAAAATTTCACAGCAAATTGCTGAGGCAAGAGATAAAGGAGATTTATCTGAGAATGCAGAATATGACGCAGCGAAAGAAGCACAAGGTTTGTTGGAGATGCAAATTGCTAAACTAAAAAATATTATAGCAAATGCTAGAATTATAGACGACTCTGAAATTGATAGTTCTAAAGCATTGATACTCTCAACAGTTAGAATAAAAAATTTAAAAAATAACGCAGAAATGGCCTATACACTTGTGGCTGAAAAAGAAGCCGACTTAAAGCAAAAGAAAATTTCTGTTGAATCGCCCATCGGTAAAGGACTTCTTGGGAAATCTGTTGGTGATATTTGTGATGTTCAAACACCCAGTGGAATCATTCAATTTGAAATACTAGAAATTACAAGATAATGGCTTCAATTTTTACAAAAATCGTTAACGGTGAAATCCCTGCATATAAAGTTGCTGAAAATACCGAGTTCCTAGCCTTTTTAGATGTAATGCCAATCATTAAAGGACATACTCTGGTTATTCCGAAAAAAGAAATCGACTATATATTTGATATCAATGATGATCTACTTGGAAGATATATGGCTTTTACAAAAATGGTTGCTAATAAAATGGATAAAGTATTTGATTGTAAAAAAATTGGAATGACTGTCGTCGGACTCGAAGTTCCTCATGCTCACATCCACTTGATGCCAATTAATGGTATTGCTGATATGGATTTTAATAAACCAAAGCTGAATCTATCTCAAGATGAAATGATGGAGATAGCGAAAATGATCGCTGAAGCGTAACTTACTTCTTAGAAGATTTATCTCGTGATGGGTTTTTATTTATAAACGCTTTCCAAGATGAAACGCTTTCTTTATTATTTTCCCCAATTCCTTTAGAAAAATGATGACATATCGCAGCGGCCAACCCGTCAGTAGCGTCTAAATATTTAGGAATTTCTTCTAAACCAACAATGCTTTGAATCATTGCTGCTACTTGTTCTTTGCTGGCAGATCCTTTACCTGTTATCGCTTGTTTTATCCTTCTTGGCGTATATTCTTCATAAGGGACTTCCTTGGATAATGAGGCAGCAATACAAACTCCTTGTGCACGACCTAGTTTTAGCATAGATTGAACATTCTTTCCGAAAAATGGTGCTTCAATTGCCATTTCATCTGGCTTATATTCTTTGATTAACCCTTCAACGCGCTCGTAAATCCTTCTAAGTTTGTCTGGATGGTTTTTAATCTTGCTCAATTGTAAAATCCCATAAGTAACCAATATTAACTTATTGTTTTTTACATGAATAATTCCATAACCCATTACGGTTGTACCAGGATCAATTCCAAGAATTATTTTATCTTTAACCATTATTTGATGCGATTTTGATTCTAAAGATACTAAATACTATTGGGTTTTCAATTAAAAAATTATGATTGACTTTTATCTACTTTTTTTAATTTGCTGTTTTTTATTTTTTATCTTTTTAAAGATATCCAAATCAAAACAAATTAAGGAAAATCAAATTTCTTTAAATGAGGTCGTGGTCATTATTCCATTTAGGAATGAAATGAATAATCTACCTTTGTTACTTAATAGTATCAAAACTCAGACAAAACTTCCAAAAGATATTTTTTTTATCAATGACCATTCTACAGATTCTTCTGTACAACTAATTGAAGAGTTTATATCAGCAAACAACATCGGAAGTCTTTTTCATCTTAATGATGATAAAATGGGTAAAAAAGAAGCGTTACTTGTGGGGATTGAAAATTTGGACTCGAAATATGCGCTAACAATGGATGCAGACGTTGTTTTGAATGAAAAATATTTTGAAACCCTTTCCTTTACCCCTGAAACTGATCTACTTGTTTTGCCAGTTATCCCAAAAGGAAAAGGATTTTTATCCAATCTTTTCAGCACAGAATATTTGTTCCTGAGCGCATTTAATTATTTGCTTCAACCTATTTATCCAATTTCTGCAAGTGGAGCCAATCTTTTGATAAACCTAAATGAAATTGATTACAAAGAGCAACTTTCATCACATCAGTCTATATCTTCTGGAGATGATTATTTTTTAATGCAAAAAGTAAGGTCAGAAAAGCAGAGGATTTTTGTTAACAATCAAAAGCAATTATCTGTAGTAACAAGTTCACCAAATAGTTTCAAAGAATATTTTCATCAAAGAATACGATGGATTGGAAAAGCTAACGTAAAACCAACAATCAGCGAGTATTTTTTTGGGATATTTATTATTTTCTATTTTTTAAGCTCCATTGTGACATTGGTGTTTCTTGCCTTGATGGGTTGGATTGAGGTTTTAGTGGTTATTTTTACGTTACGTCTTGTATTGGACACACTTATTTTTACAAATTACACCATAAAACTTCAAGAATCTTGGAGAATTTTATATTTACCTTTGTTTCAGATAGTCTATTTTCTGCTGATGATTTCTACTATGGTCGGTTCATTTTTCTATCAACCTAAGTGGAAAGGAAGACTTATTCAACGGTAGGGACTTCTTCTTTAATTCCGTTTTGTGGATATTTCCCTTGGTATTGACTAAGTTCTTTTTTAATAAAGGCAATATCCTTATCTATATCTCCTGTCGGTTCAAATAAACTATGGAAACCACCTGTTTTTGTTTTGTAATCCATATAACCAAGATAAATCGGAACATTAGCTTTTAAGGCAATATAATAAAACCCTTTTTTCCAGTTTGGATTGTACTTTCTTGTTCCTTCAGGAGTAAATAACATATACATGGTTTCATTGTTCTGGAAATATTCCACTGCCTGATCTGTAAAATGATTGTGCTTTTCCCTACTTACAGGGATTCCACCTAATGACTTTAGAAACCAGCTAAAAGGAGGGACAAAAACCTCTTCTTTTATCAGAAATGTTGCGTTAATTCCATAATTCCAAAATGCTAATCGACCAATTACAAAGTCCCAATTACTTGTGTGTGGTCCCATTGCGACAACTGCTTTTTTAACTCCAATTGGATGGTCATTAATCTGCCAACCTAATATTTTCAAAACAACCCTTGCAATTGCTTTTTTCATAGAAAAGTACTAATAATTAAATGTCTAATAAATGTTAATGCAAACCAAAATTAAAAACAATTTTACATTTCTTCTAATAATCTTGTAAAATAACCAGGTGAACTCGCTAATCTCGAACCATACCATGTGAAGTATTCGCCATCAACAATCATGATCTTTGCTTGAGGAAAATATTTTTTTACTTCAGGAATATGTTTCTCATTGAAAGGATAAGGTTCTGTACTGAGAAAAACATAATCGACGTTTTGAAATAAATCTGGATTAATTTCTGGATAACGAGGTAGTTTGATAATGTTTTCAAATCCTAAATGCTCCGTTAAAATATGATGAATGAAGGTGTTCGGACCAACAACCATAAATGGGTTTTTCCATATCATGTACAAAACCTTTTTTGTGGTTTTTAATGGTTTGATTTCTGAAAACTGCGACTCTATTAGCCGAACAATTAGATTTCCTTCACTTTGTTTGTTACAAATCAATGAGATGGAATTAATCATTTCAATTGCATCGGTAAGATTGTAAATATCACTTAGCCAAACAGGAGCAATTTTTTGAATTTCTTCTATTTCTTCTCTTATGTTTTCTTCTTTGTTTCCAATGATTAAATCAGGATTTAGACTTTTAATTTTATCTATTTTTAGCTTTTTTGGGCCACCGATTCGTGTTTTAGATTGGTACCATTCTTCAGGATAAATACAAAATTTGGTAATGCCAATAACCTCTTCTTTTAATCCTAAGTGATATAAGAGTTCTGTTTGTGATGGAACAAGAGAAACAATTCTCTGAGGCGTTCTTTTTAATTCGATTGTAGTTCCGTATTGGTCTGTGTATTTCATTTAACTAAAAAAAATGGAGAGTTAACAAGATTTCATTGTAACCCTCCATTTAATATATTATTATTTTTACAAAAATCCTTGTTCTTTCATCCAATCATCATTGAAGAATTTACCAACGTACCGACTTCCATGATCATGGAAAAGTACTACAACTACGTCGCCTTTTTTAAACATGTTTTTCATCTGTAAAACACCTTTTATTGCTGCTCCAGCTGAATTTCCGACGAATATTCCTTCTTCTCTAGCAAGTTTTCTGGTATAAATTGCAGCATCCTTATCGGTTACCTTTTCGAAGTGGTCGATTATATCAAAATTAACGTTTTTTGGAAGAATATCTTCTCCGATTCCTTCTGTGATGTATGGATAAATTTCTTTTGTATCAAAGATACCAGTTTCATGATATTTTTTAAACACAGAGCCATACGTGTCGATACCTAAAATTTTAACATTTGGATTTTTTTCTTTTAGATATTGACCAACTCCAGAAATTGTTCCTCCCGTACCAACACCAACAACGAAATGTGTTATTTTACCATTTGTTTGTTCCCAAATTTCAGGTCCCGTTGTTTCGTAGTGAGCCAATCTGTTTGATAGATTGTCATATTGGTTAACATACCAAGAGTTTGGAGTCTCCTCAGCAAGTCTTCTTGAAACAGAATAATATGAGCGCGGGTCTTCAGGTTCAACGTTTGTAGGACAAACAACAACCTCTGCACCCACAGCTTTTAGAATGTCCATTTTCTCCTTACTTTGTTTATCACTAAGTACACAAATTAACTTGTACCCTTTTATGATACAAGCCAAAGCCAATCCCATTCCAGTATTTCCTGAAGTTCCTTCGATAACTGTTCCTCCTGGTTTTAGGAGTCCTTGTTTTTCTGCGTCTTCAATCATTTTCAGCCCCATTCTATCTTTTACAGAATTTCCTGGGTTGGTAGTTTCGATTTTTGCAATAACATCAGCTTCGATTTCTTTCGTTAACTTGTTAATGCGCACCAACGGTGTATTACCAATTGTCTCTAAGATATTGTTATAAACTTTCATTTATCTAATTATTATCTGTATTTATTATCGTGCATAATGGACTGACCTTTTTTCTCTGATTAAAGTAACTTTTACTTGACCAGGATATGTCATTTCTGTTTCAATTTTCTGAGAGATAGCAAATGACAATTCGTCTGCTTGCAAGTCAGATACTTTTTCACTTTCTACCATCACACGCAATTCTCTTCCAGCTTGAATTGCATAAGCATTTGTAACGCCGTCATACGACAAAGCAAGATTTTCGAGTTCTTTTATACGATTGATGTAAGCTTCAATTATTTCTCTTCTGGCTCCAGGTCTTGCCCCAGAGATAGCATCCGCAATTTGAACAATTGGAGCGATAAGAGAGGTCATTTCTATTTCATCATGGTGAGCTCCAATTGCATTACAAACATCAGGTTTTTCACCATATTTTTCTGCTAACTTCATTCCAATAATTGCGTGAGGAAGTTCTGGTTCATCTTCTGGAACTTTCCCCATATCGTGTAATAATCCTGCACGTTTTGCTAATTTTACATTCAAGCCTAACTCTGCTGCTAAAATAGAAGCGATATTTGCCGTTTCCCTACTGTGTTGTAGTAAATTTTGTCCGTAAGAAGAACGGTATTTCATTCTTCCAACCATTTTAATAAGTTCTGGGTGTAAACCATGAATACCTAAATCGATACAAGTTCTTTTTCCAGTCTCTGCAATCTCATCATCTAGTGATTTTCTTGTTTTAGCAACAACCTCTTCCACGCGAGCAGGGTGGATTCTACCATCTGCAATTAATTGATGTAATGAAAGTCGAGCAATTTCCCTTCTTACAGGGTCAAAACAAGACAAAAGAATTGCTTCTGGAGTGTCATCTACTACTATTTCTACACCTGTAGCAGCTTCTATGGCACGAATGTTTCTTCCTTCACGACCAATGATTCTTCCTTTGATGTCATCGGACTCAAGGTTAAATACAGAAACAGCATTTTCAATTGATTGCTCATGCGCAACTCTCTGCATTGCTTGAATTATTACCTTTTTTGCTTGCTGATTTGCATTTAATTTTACTTCATCTACGATTTTCTTGATGTCTGCCATAGCTTGTGTACGTGCTTCATCAGTTAGCGCTTCCATGAGTTGCTTTTTAGCTTCTTCAGGGTTTAACTCTGAAATCCTAGATAGCTCTGAAACTCTTTTTTCTTGTAAGGCCTCAAGTTCTTCAGTTTTTTTAGAGTTCAGTTCTAATCTAATATCTAACTCTTTTTGAGTGTTGGTGAGTTTATTTTCTTTACGGCTGATTTCTTCAAGTTTATTAGAAAGGTTTTTTTCTTTTGCTCTAACTTTATCGTGGGTAGATTGCAACCTTCTTTCTTTATCCTTGATTGATTTTTCGTGCTCCTCCTTTAGGCTTAAAAAGCGTTCTTTAGCTTGAAATATTTTTTCTTTTTTGATGGTTTCTCCATCCATCTCAGCTTCTGCCAAGATTCTTTCTTTTTTCTTCTTAAGCAATACATTCTGTATTACTAGCGCAATGATGACTCCAGCTATGAGTCCAATCATTATCCCTATTAACATTTTTACTTCCATAATTTTAATATTTAATTATAAATTATGGGAAATAGGTTAAAAATGCGATTTATTCATCAATACTATTAGAAAGAAGATTTAGTGCGTCTAAAACTTTTTCTGTATCAAATGTATCTTTATTTTTCAAATTAGAAGTATTATTTTTTTTTGACTTTGTCGCGAGTTGCAACGAGGTCATTGCTAATAAATCCTGCATATCTTTAACTGCATAACTCTCTTGAAGACGTTTGATATTGTCATTGATATCTGTGACTGCTTGTAATACAATATCCTCCTCAGACTCATTTATGGTCAGTGGGTATTTTCGTCCTGCGATAACAATTTTAATTGACTTCTTAGTCATTTTATTCTACTTTCAATCGACTTATACAGTCATCTATTTCCCTTACTAATTCATCAATTTGAGAAGAATAATCGTCTTTTTTAGACGTTCCAATCAATCCTTGCTCTAATTGATTCTTTACGTTGTTATACTTTGACATAAAATCTTCCAACTCATTCTGTTTTTGACTTAAATTGTTTGTCAAAGTTTGAATCTCAGACTTTAAATCTTCATTTTCTGTTCTAACAGTACGTAAAGACGCCCGCATTTTTGCGATTTTCGTCTCAATTTCTGCTATTACATTTTGAATTTCTTCCATTTTTTTGTATAACAATACAAAGATAGTATCAATAACGATAAAAAACAATATTTATTGAATCAAGTTGTGAGTTTTGTTGTTCGTTTTTAACAAATATTATATTCAAATATTACATGTTTCTTCTATACTGCCCACCAACATCAAACATTGCCTCGGTGATTTGACCTAACGAACAATATTTAGTTGCTTCCATTAAAGTATCGAATAAATTTTTATTATTAACAGCGTCCTCTTTTATTCTCTCAATCCATTTTTCTGAATCGCCTTTATGGAAGTTTTGTAGCTCTTCCAACATTGAAATTTGATATTCCTTTTCTTCTTTGGTCGCTCGAATTACTTCTTTTGGAATGATTGTAGGTGAACCTTGTGAATCTTTAAATGTATTAACACCCATAATTGGCAACTCACCAGAATGTTTTAGTTTTTCGTAATGCAATGATTCTTCCTGAATTTTTGAACGTTGATACATGGTTTCCATCGCGCCCAAAACACCGCCTCTTTCATTGATTCTGTCAAACTCTAAAAGAACCGCTTCTTCAACTAAATCTGTTAGTTCTTCAATGATAAATGAACCTTGAATTGGATTTTCATTTTTCGCCAATCCTAATTCATGATTTATAATTAATTGGATGGCCATTGCTCGTCTTACAGATTCTTCTGTTGGCGTCGTAATCGCTTCGTCATAAGCGTTGGTATGCAATGAGTTACAGTTATCGTATATCGCATACAATGCTTGAAGTGTTGTCCTGATGTCGTTAAAAGCAATCTCTTGTGCATGCAAAGAACGACCAGATGTTTGAATATGATATTTCAACATTTGAGCACGCTTGTTTGCTCCGTACTTGTTGCGTAAGGCTTTTGACCAAATTCTTCTTGCAACACGACCAATTACTGCATATTCAGGGTCGATTCCGTTAGAGAAGAAGAACGATAAGTTCGGACCAAACTCGTTGATGTCCATTCCTCTACTTAAATAGTATTCAACATAAGTGAATCCATTTGACAAAGTTAAAGCTAACTGTGTTATTGGATTGGCTCCTGCTTCTGCGATGTGATATCCCGAAATAGATACAGAATAGAAGTTTCTCACATTTTTGTCTATGAAATATTCTTGAACATCACCCATTAACCGAAGTGCAAACTCTGTGGAAAAGATACAGGTGTTTTGCGCTTGGTCTTCTTTTAAAATATCTGCTTGAACAGTTCCTCGAACAACAGAAAGTGTTGCTGTTTTGATATTTTCATAAATGTCTTTTGGTAAGACCTGATCTCCTGTAACGCCCAATAACATGAGTCCTAAACCATCATTTCCTTCTGGTAACTCTCCTTGATATTGAGGTTGTTTTGTACCTTTTGCGTCAAAAATCGCTTTTATTTTTTGCTTAACCTCTTCTTCTAAACCATTTGCTTTGATATATTTTTCACATGCTTGGTCGATGGCTGTATTCATGAAAAATCCTAATAACATCGGTGCTGGACCATTAATTGTCATAGAAACCGACGTTTTCGGGTCGCTTAAATCAAAACCTGAGTATAGTTTTTTGGCATCGTCTAAGCAACAAATTGAAACACCTGAGTTCCCAATTTTACCATATATATCTGGGCGTATTGCTGGGTCGTGACCGTATAAAGTTACAGAATCAAACGCTGTTGAAAGTCGTTTTGCAGGCATTCCTAAACTTACGTAATGAAATCGTTTATTTGTACGTTCTGGTCCTCCTTCTCCTGCAAACATTCGTGTCGGGTCTTCTCCTTCACGTTTAAAAGGATAAAGTCCAGCAGTATATGGAAATTCTCCAGGTACATTTTCTTGTAAAATCCATTTCAATAAATCACCCCAAGCAGTATATTTTGGCAAGGCAATTTTTGGGATTTGTAAATGAGAAAGTGATTCAGTATGTGTTTGGATTTTGATTTCTTTGTCTCTTACTTTAAAAGTGTAAAGTGGGTCTTTATATTTTTTGGTAACATCAGACCAAGATTGGAGAATTTCCCAGTTGTGAGGATCTAAATCCAGCTTTGTATTCTCAAAAGTAGTTTGAAGTCCTTCGATTATCGTATTTTTATCCGCTAGTTCACTCTCCTTTAATGTATTAATAGATTGTTGGATACCATATAACTTATTGGCAACTTTCACTTGTTTCTCAACCCATCTGTCGTAAGCCCTGTTGTTTTCAGAAATTTCTGACAAATACCTGCTTCTTTCTGGAGGAATGATAAACTTCATTTTTGACATTTCCTCTGTCATACTATATGATGAGCTTAATTTTGCATCTGTCTTTTCGACTATTTTGTCCATCAAAACTTTATAAAGGTGATTTGTCCCTGGATCGTTAAATTGTGATGCGATTGTGCCGTAAACAGGCATGGACTCCGTCGGTTGGTCAAATAAAAGATGATTTCTTTGATATTGTTTTCGAACATCTCTAATTGCATCTAACGCCCCCCTTTTGTCGAACTTATTCAAAGCAATTACGTCGGCAAAGTCTAACATATCAATTTTTTCAAGTTGCGTTGCCGCACCAAATTCTGGTGTCATGACATACAAACTGACATCTGAATAGTCCATGATTTCAGTATCGGATTGCCCAATTCCTGATGTTTCAAGAATAATCAAATCATAATTTGCAATTTTAAGCACATTTAACGCTTCTTGAACGTATTGAGAAAGTGCTAAATTGGCTTGTCGAGTTGCTAATGAACGCATATAAACTCTTTTGTTGAAAATAGAGTTCATTCTGATTCTATCACCTAGTAAAGCTCCTCCCGTTTTTCTTTTGGAAGGATCGACAGAAACAACAGCAATTTGTTTATCCTCAAAATCAGCTAAAAATCTTCTCACCAATTCATCAACCATAGATGACTTTCCTGCACCTCCAGTTCCAGTGATTCCTAAAATAGGAACGGATGATTTTTCAGCTTCTTTATGAACTTGGTCAAATACAGCTTTATTTTGCTCAGGAAAGTTTTCAGCAGCAGAAATTAATCGAGAGATTGTAGGAACATCTTTGCTCTTTATTTTCTCTAAATCCAATTTCACATCTTTACCAATCGGGAAATCTGATTGCTCGATAACATCGTTAATCATACCTTGTAATCCCATGTTTCTACCATCATCTGGGTGGTAAATACGTGAAATTCCATAATTTTCTAAATCCTCAATTTCTGAAGGTAGAATGGTTCCGCCACCACCACCAAAAATTTTAATTTGTGGAGCTCCTTTTTCTTGAAGTAAATCGTACATGTATTTAAAATACTCAACATGTCCACCTTGATAAGACGTCATAGCAATTGCTTGTGCATCTTCTTGAATAGCGCAATCTACCACTTCTTCTACACTTCTGTCATGCCCCAGATGTATAATTTCGCAACCCGAAGATTGCATAATTCTTCTCATGATATTAATAGAAGCGTCGTGTCCATCAAAAAGGGAACCCGCTGTCACAATTCTTACGTTGTTTTTTGGTTTGTATGATGTTATTTTCTCCATAATTTCTCAATAATTGATGCAAATATAATCAATTTTAAAATGTATGTGTCATAATTATTGGCTGTATTCAACTGAATAAAGAGAGGCCGATTTGTAGTGAATCCCGACAAAATAGCTTGTTTTCATCTACGATTATGACAAAGTAGCAGTTTGATGCAAAATTGAACAACTTGGCAGACTAGTTGTTTAGTTATATCTATCAATGTAATATTGTCGATTTTTAAGTTGTAATTATTTTGTAAAAAGACTTAAAAATGGCAGGTTAATATAAAATTTAATTAGTTTTGTGAATAGCTAAAAAATTGAATGATAGTAAATAAAAAAGAAATAGACTCATCCAGATTGTGTGAGGTAATTGTAGAAGGAATGCGAGACAACAAGGCAGAAAACATTGTTGTTATTGATTTACGTGAAATTGAAAATACAGTGACAGATTTCTTTGTAATTGCAACTGGAAACTCTACTGTTCATATTTCTGGGATTGCAGACGCAGTTGTTAGGTTGACACGTAAACAATTAAAAGAGCGCCCTTGGAATGTAGAAGGAAAAACAAACGCACAATGGGTGCTTTTGGACTATGTAAATGTTGTTGCACACATATTTATGAGGGATGTCCGAGAATTTTATGAATTAGAACAATTATGGGCTGATGGAAAAGTTCATCATATTAAAAATGATTAAACCTTAAGAATGACAGATAATAATCAAAAAAAATCAGACGGAAACAAAGGGAATGACAAGAAAAAGAACCCGTATTTAATCTATTGGATTTATGCGGCTATTGGAATTGCAATTATTGGAGTGCAGTTGTTTTTAGGGTCAAATCCGACACAGAAAATCCAATCACAACGAACCTTTTTACAATTAATGGAAGATGGTTATGTTGAAAACGTTACGCTATGGAGAAACGTTGGAAGGGTTGATTTCAAACTGAGCGATGAAGGAAGGGTTGCAATTAATGGAGGAGATTATTCAGGAGGAGATTATGACCTGATTAAACGAGTTTTAGAAGGATCCAATAATTCGTTTGCGGCTTCTGACCCGAAATTGAGTTTCGATATCGCCTCAGTAGAATCCTTTCTTAAAGATTTCGACAAAGTAAATGACGACAGAGAAAAGAACGGCTTTGAACCTGTTTCATATAGAGTAGATGAAGAGCATAATTATATTGGACAGATATTTAGCTTTTTATTGCCCATCATTATCATAGTGGCAATATGGATGTTTATTTTCCGAAGGATGTCGGGTGGCATTGGAGGAAGAGGAAATCAGATGTTTAACATTGGTAAATCAAAAGCACAGGTTTTTGAAAAAGGAAAAGGTACAGATGTAACCTTTAAAGATGTCGCAGGATTAAAAGGAGCAAAAGAAGAAGTCCAAGAAATTGTTGACTTTCTGAAGAATCCGAAAAGATATACTGCATTAGGAGCAAAAATTCCAAAAGGAGCTTTGCTGGTCGGACCTCCGGGTACAGGAAAAACTTTGTTGGCAAAAGCAGTGGCAGGAGAAGCAGATGTTCCGTTTTTCTCATTGTCAGGTTCTGATTTTGTTGAAATGTTTGTTGGAGTAGGAGCATCACGTGTGAGAGATTTATTTAAACAAGCAAAAGAAAAAGCACCTGCAATTATATTTATTGACGAGATTGATGCAATTGGACGCGCAAGGGGTAAAAATAATAGCTTTGGATCTAACGATGAAAGAGAAAATACTTTGAATCAGTTGTTAACAGAAATGGACGGTTTTGGAACAAACTCTGGTGTTATTCTTTTGGCTGCAACAAACCGAGCAGATGTACTAGACAAAGCTCTAATGCGTGCGGGAAGGTTTGATAGGCAAATTTATGTTGATATGCCAGATTTATCTGAACGAGAAGCAATCTTTGATGTTCATTTAAGACCAATAAAATTAGCGGATAACATTGATAGGGAATTCTTGGCAAAACAAACACCTGGTTTTTCGGGCGCAGATATTGCCAACTTATGTAATGAAGCAGCTCTTATCGCTGCAAGAAAAAATAAAGAAGCAGTTGAAATGCAGGATTTCTTGGATGCTGTAGATAGAATTATTGGTGGTTTAGAGAAAAAGCATAAAATTATTACAGACGAGGAGAAGAAAGTAATTGCTTTCCATGAATCTGGGCATGCAACAGTCTCTTGGTTGGCAGAACACGCTAATCCGCTTGTAAAAGTTACCATCGTGCCAAGAGGACAATCATTAGGAGCAGCTTGGTATTTGCCTGAAGAAAGATCCATCACAAATACGGAACAGTTACTTGACGAGATGTGTGCCGCACTTGGAGGAAGAGCTGCCGAAGAAATTATTTTCGGGAAAATCTCTACAGGGGCATTGAGTGATTTGGAAAAGATAACAAAACAAGCTTATGCGATGGTTACAATCTATGGATTAAACAATGTGATTGGTAATATTTCATATTATGATTCTCAAGGTCAAAATCAGTTCACAAAACCTTATTCAGAGGAAACGAGTAGAATTATTGACCAAGAAGTGAGTAAACTTATTGAAGAACAATACGAGAGAGCTAAACAAATTCTTTCTGACAATAAAGATAAATTAATCGCTTTGGCAAATCAATTGTTGGAAAAGGAAGTTATCTTTAAAGATGATTTGGTGACAATCTTTGGTCCGCGTCCATGGGATAAACTTACACCAGCGGAAAAAATTCAAGTGAAAGGTCATGAACATGAACATGAATTGAAAGATAAAAGTGATGCTGATACGTTGCTAACAGATAAATCTGCAACTAATCTGGATGAAGGCAAAGAGGAAGCAGATGAAAATAATTCCATAGGCAATGTTGAGAAAAATAAAGACTTGGATTCGGAAGATTCTTCCCAGTCACACGGAGTTTGATGATGTAAGACTCGTTTTTAAAACAAGGGAACATCATCTGATAAGTATCATGAAGCTGAAATTAGAAGAAGAAGGAATACAGGTTTATGTAATTAATAAGATGGATAGTGCGTATAACAACTTTGGTGAAATTGAGTTGTACGTTAGCCATGAAGATGTTGTTAAAGCAAAATACATAATCGAGAAATCTTATGAGTAATATTCTAACAAGAACAATTTATGGGGGCTTATTTATTGCTTTGGTAATGGGTGCTTTCCTGCTTGGAGAATATGTTTCAGCTGTGGCTTTAGGTGGATTTATGATCTTGGGTCTGCTTGAATTCTATAAGTTCTTCTCAGAAATAGAAAATCCACAAGTTAAACCCGTTAAATTTATTGGATTATTTGGCGGAATCATTTTGTTCTCTACACTCATTGTTTTGGAGGTAACACAATATGACTTTGATATATTGTTGGTATTAATTCCATTGTTTTTCTTGCCTTTATTTTCCATTGTTTTTAGTCGTGAAGAAAATCCGCTTCTCAATTTGACAGTTACTTTTTTCTCTTGGATTTATATCTTGCTTCCCTTTTATATTATGTTTAAAATCTATCTGTTTGAATCGGATGTTACCTTTCAATGGACGTATGTAATTGGCTTTTTTATTTTGGTTTGGAGCAATGATACTTTTGCTTATTTATCAGGTCGATTTTTTGGAAAGCATAAATTCTTTGAACGTATTTCACCAAAAAAGACGTGGGAAGGAGCAATTGGTGGATTTCTGATGACCATCGTTTTTGGAATTATCTATACATCTCTTTTTGACAAGGATTATCTTTTCTGGATAACTGCCGCAATATTTGTCTCTCCAGTAAGTATTTTAGGCGATTTAATCGAATCTAGATTCAAAAGATTGTATAATATAAAAGACTCAGGAACAATCCTACCAGGTCATGGTGGCGTGTTAGATAGATTCGATGCTTCACTGTATGCTGCGCCTTTTTTCTATCTTTTATTGGTGATGTATTTTTAAAAACCTACCTCCTCAACACCACAAACCCTGTTTTTACGCTATTATCTTTTTCTAAAATCAAATCGCCGCCCAATTCTACTACATAATAATACGTTCCTTCAGGGAGTTGACTTCCACCGATGTTAAGACCACTTTGAGAAATTCCGTTCCAGTCGTTTTGGTAGTTTTCCGAGTGGAAAACCAAGTTACCCCAGCGGTTGTATATCCAAACTTTTGTGTTTGGGAAATTTTCTAAGCCCTCAATATAAAAGACTTCGTTTTTTGCGTCATCGTTGGGCGAAAACGCTTCTGAAATAAGAATATCGCCATTGCTGTATGCCACAACAAAGCGTTCTACTGTGTCGGCGCATTCAGGTAAACCGCTCCACGCAATGAGTTGAACAACATACACGCCTGCCTTATCTGCCGTGAAACCTGTAAAGCTACTTCCTTGGT
>Ga0265293_10001133_pt1 | contig 59897 bp, 53 predicted proteins | sample Munlanlewell138R_FD_192505 | JGI IMG/M metagenome (GOLD analysis project Ga0265293, IMG submission 192505) | Leachate microbial communities from a municipal landfill in Southern Ontario, Canada - Leachate well 138R | ecosystem: Engineered > Solid waste > Landfill > Unclassified | place: Canada...
GACTATAGCGAAATGGATACACCTGTTCCCATCTCGAACACAGAAGTTAAGCATTTTAGCGCCGATGATAGTTGGGTGCATACCCTGCAAAAGTAGGACGTTGCCAAGCTCTCTTTCTAGTATTTTAAAAATTCATGACTGCCTCCGTAGCTCAGTCGGTTAGAGCACATGACTGTTAATCATGGGGTCATAGGTTCGAGTCCTATTGGGGGCGCCATTATCTTGGCCCGTTGGAGAAACGGTTAACTCACATGCCTTTCACGCATGCATTCACGGGTTCGAATCCCGTACGGGTCACCAAAAGACAATTAAACTTATAAAGAATATATGACTAAAAATGAAGCGAATATGGCTTCTTTTTTTTATGTTTACTATATTTTGTTTTTCAAGTATAATAGGAATTATGTTATATATATTTATTATTAAAAACTATTAAACATAAATTGTTATATATATGAAAGGGTAGGTAAATATGAAAAAAATTTTTCTCTTTTTAACATTATCATTTTTTTTAATAATTACTAGTGCAGCTATAATTCAGGCAACATCGCCTCTTCCAACTCCTGCAGCTAGTAGAACATCTTTTTCAGGTATTATTCCATTAGTAGATAATAGTTTAGAAGTGATTAGTTTTAAATACGAAGTTGACTTTTTAAATTCAGATTTAGTTGTGCAAAAAAATATAGAAAGATCTGCTCAAGTCAAACTTCATTATGAAATAAATAATCCAGATGATGTGCAGAATGTAAAGTTTGTTTTACCTTTTTTATCAAGATTTCCATATATACAAAATGAAATTTCGGTTAAAGTAAATAATAATCAAATTGATACTAATCTAGATTTTGGATTCTTTAATGTTGAATATCTTGGCGATACAATTACTAATTACTTTGAAGATTTTAATAGGGATGAATATTTAAATTCTCCTGCTAAAAATTATGAATTTGAAAATGACATAGATGGTTTTTTATATACTCTTACTAATCCAAAGACTAAGTCAGATAAGTATAAAGCTGGAACAGATATAGTATTTTACGATGTACCTAGTGATGCAATATTTATTGATGGTCACACAGTAAGTCTTACCAAATCTAACAGTAGAGTTGTATCTGGAAGTAAAATTTATGATAGTGAAGAAATTGCTTACTTTTTTGTATCAAAAGATATAGAAACTGATTGCATAACAACAGAGTGGGAAGATCAAGGTAATGTATTTTCTAGTAATGGTGAATTAATTGAACCTGCAACTATTACTAAAGAACCTATAAAATTAAGTGATTATATTAAAAGATTTTATTTGGAAAAATATGATTACCCATATAAAGATGCCTATGAAAAGTGTATATATAACATTACTGATAATCGTTTGACAGATGAATATACTATGAACTGGATTGGTTTATATTTTGATATCCAATATTATTTGGAAAATACATATCATCTTTTTGGGATAGAATTCGATGCTAAATTTGCTGCAAATTCTAAAACTACATTAGAAATAACATATGAAATTCCAGTATTTAGCAAGTATGCAAATAGATATAAAGAGAGTGAAATGATACTTGATTTTATTAGTAATCCAGGTAAGTTATGGCAGGTAGATTCAGAAACTGAAGTAAAAGTTATTACTGATGAAAGACTAAAAGAAGCAACCATAGAATATCAAAAAGAAGGTTATGAATATAGCTTTAGTATTAAAGATAGAACAGAATTTGTTGTTTTTACAAACTCTAAATATAGAGGTTGTGGGAGCAAAGGAGGGTGTAGTTCACTTATTTTTGGTAATACTATTTACTTTGGTTTAATATTAATTACTATAATATTTGTTAGAAGAAAGAGAATTAGCTAATTTAAATTTAATAAAAAAATTAAAAAATCCTACATAATAATGCAGGATTTTTTAATATTATGTAAATGAATATTTCCTATTTAACAAATAGTTAGTTTACATATATATATTAATTATTATATGATATTTCTCAAATAAAACCTTTAAAATATAAACCTTTTATGTTATACTTATAATAGAAAACGTGTAAGCGTTTTAAAAAAATATTTAAGGAGGTATGAGTTTAATCTGATTTAACAGATTAAATTTTAGGAGAAAATGAAAAAAGTTACTAAATTCTTAAGTTTACTATTGATGTTAACTTTAGCAATTGTTTTCGTTTCTTGTGGAGATCCGATTGAGATTTCATTTGCAGATGAATCAATTGAGATCGAATTCGAAGCAACTAAACAATTAGACTTTACAGTTTCTGATGAGGAATTAGAACTTGAATGGTCTGTTTCTGATCCAACTATATTAGAGGTTACACAAACTGGTTCAGTGAAAGGTTTAAAAGCTGGTACTACTACAGTAACAGTTAAAGTTAAAGGAGAAGATGTTGAAGCAACAATCTCTGTAACTGTTAAACCAAAACCTGTAATTAATCCAACTACTGTTGTGATATCTGATTCAGTAAGTGAAGGTAAAGTTGGAGAGTCTTATACTTTTAAAGCAACTGTATTACCAGCTGGTGCAGATCAAGGTGTTACTTGGGCATCAAGTGATGAAGAAGTTGCTACAGTTTCTGCAACAGGTGTTGTAAATTTATTAAGTATTGGTGAAGTTACTATTTCTGCAACTTCTACAAAAGATAATACAAAAAAACAAACTGTTGATATTAATGTTTTAGCTCCAGATCCAACTAGCATTACTATTACTTCTGAAGAAAATGTAACAGAAGTTAATGTATTTGCTACACTTCAATTTAGTGCATCTGTATCACCTGATATAGCTGTAGCTGAAGTCAGCTGGTCTGTATCTGATGATGCATTAGCTTCAATTGATGCAAACGGAAAATTAACTGCAAAACAACCTGGTACTGTTACAGTTACAGCAACATCTACTGTAGCTTCAACTGTTAGCGACACATTTGAATTAACAATTGTACAACCAGATCCAGAAGAAGTTGTTGTAGATAAAGAAAGTGCAACACTTGAAGTAGATGAAGAGATTACACTAAGTGCTAATGTATTACCTTCGATTGCAATTCAATCAGTTACATTTACATCAAGTGATGAAGATGTTGCAACTGTAGACGAAAACGGAAAAGTTACTGCTATTGGTGCAGGTGAAGCTGTAATTACAATTACTGCAACTGCAAAAACTTCAGTAACTAAAACAGTTAATATTAAAGTTATTGATGTATCTTTAATTGAATATGATGTTGAATTTGTTTTACTAGATGAAGCAATTACAGCTGAAAGATTTGAAAAAATCACAGTTGATGAAAAAGAATTCTATGTTGGTCTTAATGCATTTACAGTAGCAAGTGAAGCATTTGCTGTATTAGAAGACGATAGTACTTTGATTGTTAAAAAGGGAACTTATAGCGGAGCTACTAAAGTTACTGCTAGTGGTGTTACAATTTTAGGACCAAATGCTGGCAAACCTGCTGGTAAGGATTTATCAAACCGTGTTGATGAAGCTGTATTTTCTGGTGTTATGACTTTTGATGGCGCAGAAGATATCTTAATCGATGGTATTGCTATTAGTGGTGCTGCACAAATTAAGTTTGTTAAAGCTACTAAGAATGTTACAATTCAAAACCTTAATAGTTTCTCGCCTGGTATCCCTGCTGGTGAAGGTGTAATATTTGCTCAAGCAGCTACTGCAACTGATTTAAATGAAAACTTTGTTATTAGAAATAGTTCGTTTGTAGATTCATCTGGATATGATGGTGCTGGACCTGGTGGAGGATTCAGAGCAATTCGTATTAATAACGCTAAGGATCTTGAAATAACAGATAACTTCTTAGTTGGATTCTACGATACAATCCGCCTTGAAGGTGAAGGAAATGCTGGAGCAGGTGCTGGTTATGGTGCTAGTGGTTCAATTAAGATAAATAATAATAGATTTGAAAACAACTTCCAATATCCAATTTGGATTGGAACTCACCGTTTATCAGATATCGAAGTATTTGATAACTATCTTGGTACTCGTAAAGATTATGCTGGTTCAGGTTATGGTGTATATGGATATATTTATATCGTTGGATTTAAACCTACTGCTGAATTTAAAGCTGTAGTTAATGTTTTACGTAATGAAATGCCTTATCAAGTTCCTGGATGGCATCAATTTAGATTTAATTCTGGTGGAGCTACTCCTGAACAATTAGAAATAAATGCTAACTTCAATATTTTCCATGAAAATGCAAGTTATCCTGATGGTGATTATTACCATATCGCAGATCACTTTGCAGATTCAGATACTGGATTTAGAATCAATGGAAAGGATAACTACTTCTTATATGAAGGTGAAGTTTTAGAAGAATATTTCTTAAGAACTGAGTATGAACCTTACTTCACTGAGTTATCTGATGAACTTAAATTAGCTGAATTGGTAAATGAAATTCCTAGTCAAATAATGAATGATTATGAATTACCAACTTTAGATGGTGTTACATGGGAACTTAAAGAAGGTGAAGATGATACATTATTTGATGTTGAAACTGGTACTTTATTAAGATTACCTATTGAAGAAGAAGTAATCGTTGTAGTTGCTACTCTTAATAGCGCAACTTTAGAAGTAGAATTAAGATTTAGTATCATTGTAGAAGGATTTGAACAATACTTCTATAATACAGCTACTGCTGGTGGTACTTTTGAAAACCAACTTACTAATGCTGGTTTTGGTGGAGTTAGTATTCTAGTTGGTGGAAAACAATACTTCGTTGGTCAAAAAGCTTATATCCCGTTAACTGGAGAAGCTGATAACCAAGTACTTACATCTGCTGAACTTCGTCCTCATGGAAGTGGTGCAGGAGGAGACGAATTCTACAATCTTTCATTGGTAAATGGTACTCCTACAGATTATGCGGGATATGCAACTCTTTACCACAACACAAGTGAATTTGATCTTCAATTCGATGTTAGTTTAACTTATGGAAGAAACAATTCTGCTTGGGCTGGTTATTCAAAAGTAGTATTTAGTCCTCAAGAAGATGGGACTTATAAAGTAAATCCTCAAGTAGGAGATACTGGTACTAATGAAGCTACTAATGGTATAATATTAACTTTAAAACCAGGTGAAATGTTATTATGTCCTCATACATGGGATACAGGTGGATCTAAATTACATCCTCTTGAAGTTTTAACGGCAGATACAATTTTAGATATTATTTATTTTAAAGCTGTATTTGAAACTGAATAAACTTTTAATATCAGAGTCTTTTAATTGAACCGTCATTTAAAAGACTCTTTTTTCCATATTTTTTAGTTTAAAATATACTTGTTAACGCTTGCAAATTATGCATAGTTTATGGTATAATATTACGTATTTTGTTAGATTGGAAAGGAGAATACAAATGTCCAAAACAAATAATTTATTTAAAATATTTGCGTTTGTGTTGGTTGCTCTATTAAGCTTTGGCTTAGTTGCATGTGGTGAGTCAGATGCTGATATCGCTGCTAAAGTTGATGCATTAATAGAAGAACTTCCAGCAGACATTACGCTAGAAGATGATCTAGAACTTGTTGAAGCAAGAGAAGCATATGATGCTTTAACTGCTGAGCAAAAAGAACTAGTTACTAAATTAGCTGATTTAGAAGCTAAAGAAGCTAAGTTTGATAATTTGAAAGCTGCTGATGCTGTTGTTACTAGAATTAAAGGTTTACCTGCAAATCTAGTATTAGCACATAAAGCTTTAGTAACACAAGCAAGAACTGAGTTTGATAAGTTAACTGCTGATCAAAAAGAATTAGTTACAAATTTATCTAAACTTACAGAAGCTGAGGAAAAAATTGCTGAACTTGAAACTGCAGAAGCAAATAGAGTTGCTGCAAAAGCTGTAGAAGATTTAATCGCTGCATTACCAGGAACTGGTGCTGTTGAACTAGAAGATGAAGAAGCAATCATGGAAGCAAGAGAAGCATTCGATGCTTTAACTGAAGATCAACAAGAATTAGTTACTAATCTAAGCAAATTAGAAAATGCTGAAGCTGAATTAGAAGATGCAAAAGAAGATGCAAAACGTGCTGAAGATCAAGCTGCTGCGCAAGCAGTAGATACATTAATCTCTGCATTACCTGCATTAGTTATTCTTTCTGATAAAACAGCTGTAGAAGCTGCAAGAGCTGCTTATGAAGCTCTTACTGAAGATCAAAAAGTATTTGTAGTTAATTTAGCTCATTTACAAGCTAAAGAAACAAGAATTGCAAATCTTGAGTTAGCAAAACCTGTAGAAGATTTAATCATTGCTCTTCCAGAAGAAGTTACAGTTGATGATGAAGATGCAATCGTTGCTGCAAGAGTAGCTTATGAAGCACTTGCTCAAAATATTAAAGAGTTAATTACTCAACTTGATCGTTTAGTACAAAAAGAAGAAGAATTATTAATCGCTAAAGATCCTGATTTAGGTGCTATTTATTTAGTTCTTAAATCTATGCCTAAACAAATCGTTAATGATTATGTTCTAGAAACAAATGATGGTACTATTACATGGGCTTATAAAGAAGGTTCAGATACTTCTTACTACAATATTGAAACTGGAGAAGTATTAAAGAATGCTTTTGAAGAAGTAAAAGCTACTTTAGTTGCAACTAAAGGTGATGCTGTTGTAGAAGTTGAAGTTAACTTTGGCTTATTAAGCGAAGGACAAATGCCAATATTCTATAATGGTGGAGTTAAACCAGCAACTGGAAATGCTTGGGATGGACATGGCTCATACCATGCTCAACTTGAAAAAGCAGGATTTGGTGGTGCTTTAATTTCTGTTGGTGAGAAAGTTTACTTTGTATCAAAAGATGCTTATATTACACTTGAAGGAACTGAAGAAAACGAAGTAATTGATCGTGAAACATTACGTCCAATTGGTTTATCTGCACAAACAGATTACAATAATGTTGGATTAAAGAACGGTGTTGCTGTTGCTTATAGTGGAGCTGGTGCTTTATATCACAATAGTGGCGATGTTACAATTACATTTAATGCATCAGATTCATACGGACGTCTAAATGTTCCTGGATTAGGATTTGCAAAAGTTATTTTCAAATTAAATGCTGATGGTACTTATACTGTTCAACCTGGTCTTTCAGAATCATCATCTGATGGTAATGCTGTAGGAACTGTAGGAACTGTTATGGTTACTTTAGAACCTGGTGATATGTTATGGACACCTCACTCATGGGAAGTTGATTATGTTGCAAGTGGTCCAAGTTCTGGATATGGAACTAAATTGCATCAAAATTATGATGGTGTATTAGCTCCTGATACAGTTATCAATGTATTACCATTCAAAAACTTAACACCTCAAGATCCAGATGAAATTGCAATTGAAATTTTAAAATCAAAGATTCCTGCAAACATTATGAATGATTATGAATTACCTACTTTAGAAGGATTAGTATGGTCATTAAAAGAAGGCGAAGATGATACATTATATGACGTTGCAACTGGAGAATTATTAAGATTCCCTAATGAAAGCGAAAAGTTAGTTGTAATTGCTACATACAAAGAAGTTGAATATGAAGTTGAATTAAACTTTAGTATTATTGATCCAACTAAGACTCAATTCTACTATAACTCAAACGATACATTTACAGCAGCATCTGGTGGAACATATGCTACTCAAGTAGCTAGAGCAGGATTTGCTGGATATACAATTTTCGTTGGTAACAAGCAATTCTTCTTAGGTGAAAAAGCATATATCGCACTTGAAGGTGAAGATGAAGGTCAAAAACTTACAAGAGAGGAATTAAGACCTCTTGGACTAGGTTCAGAAACTCAATTCTTCAACAATGGTTTAGTAACTGGTGGTGAAGTATCTATAAACCAAAGAGGGTATGGTGTTTTATATGAAAACACTGGAGATGTTGCTATCAAGTTTAATCTAAGCGATACTTATGGAAGAAATAATGCTGCATTTGCAGGTTATGCAAAAATTAAATTTGTTCCAAATGAAGATGGAACATACACTGTAATGGCTCACGAACCTGACACAGGAACAAATACAACTGATACAGGAACTGAAATCACTTTAAATCCTGGTGAAATGTTATGGTGTCCTCATACTTGGGATACAAAGAGTGGAACATATTTTGTTTCTCCAAAACCAGAAGGATATGAAGGTGGAGCATTAGCTCCTGATACAATTATTGAAATTGTTCAATTCAAAATGTTTGAAGAAGCTCCTGTTGATCCAGTAGAATAAAAAAAATAATGAAAGAATCTTTTTCGGTGAAAAAGATTCTTTTTTTCTTGTAGAATAAGAATAATTATGCTATGATATTGGTATAATATAAAGGTGCCTCCGTAGCTCAGTTGGTTAGAGCACATGACTGTTAATCATGGGGTCATAGGTTCGAGTCCTATTGGGGGCGCCATTTTTTCATATTTTGTTTACATTGTAAATAAATTATGTTATAATTCTAAAGGTTGACAAAATTGATTAAAAGGAGGTTATAAAGATGACTGAGAAGAAATTTACATATATATTAGTATCGGTTGCAGCTCTAGCTATATTAGTTGTTATACTTCTAAATATACCATGGGGTGGAGATAAAGCAGCTATTAGAAGAGAATTTGATAACCTTGATAAAGATCATGTATATGAAACAATTAGTTATGAAGATGTTAACAAAAAAATAAATTCAGGTGAAACATTTCAATTGTTCGTCGGCTTTGGTACATATCGCAATGGTGATTCCAACGTTGCAGGGAAAGTAGTTGCATATGAAGCAGATCGATTAGCAAAAAAACATAATGTCTCAAAAATTTATTATTTAAATTATTCTAAATTAACAGAAGAACAACTTACAAATTTGAAGGTGGCTACTAGTCACTATACTGAGTTCCCCTCTTTGTTTTACTTTGAAGGTGAGGGAGAAGGAGCAAGTATTGCAGAAAATATAAGTGGTTTGAAAGATCTAGAAGATTTTAATGAAAATTGGCGAGATTTATTAACTCAATATTTTGAAGATTGTTACGAAAATTAATTAGGAGAAGAAAAATTTTATGAAGAAAAACGGTGTAAGGAACCTTTTTAAATGGGCTGGTCCATATGTCCATTTAGTGGTTATTATCCTTGTTTTTTCTGTTGTTAATCCTTTTTTATATTCATTCGTTCCGCAATTTCTAAGATATGTGGTTGACGTTATACTTAAAGGTTCACTTGAAGGAAGTAGTAAGAATACACTCCCTTCTTTTTTAATTGAATTTTTTAGTAAATTTGAAAAACCACTAACAGCTATCTTTATTGTTGGACTTAGTTTAGTTATATATCAAACTCTAAGAGGAGTTTTAATGTTCCTAAACGGATATATTAGAGGTAAACTAGCAGAAAATATTGCTTATGATATGAGAACTAATTTATATTCTCATATACAAAACTTGTCATACACTTATCATAATAATGTTGATACAGGTGATTTAATTCAAAGATGTACATCAGATGTAGATACAGTTAAATCATTCCTTAGTGCACAGTTACCAGAACTTATGTATATTATTGGTTCTGTTGTAAGTGGTGCTATTCAACTTTATTTGATAAATGCTAATTTAATGCTTGTGTCAATTATCGTTGTTCCTTTTACTTTGACTGCTTCAATATTCTATTTTAGATATACAAAGAAAAAATTTAGTGAGATAGAAGAAGTAGAAGCTAGCATGACAACAGTATTACAAGAAAGTATTAATGGTGTAAGAGTTGTTAAGGCTTTCGCAAATGAAAAATACGAAATTGATAAATTTGAAACACAAAGCGAAAAGTATAAAAAAGAAAATCAAAAGTTAAACAATGTTGTTGCTCTATACTGGGGTAGTAGTGATTTTGTTACTGTTATGCAATATGTTATTACAATTGCATTTGCAATTACATTGTTTGAAAAAGGCGGAATATCTACAGGTGATATTATTGCAGCACTAATGTATATTGGGATGCTTGTTTGGCCTGTAAGAGGACTTGGAAGAATTATTGGTGATTTTGGTAAAGCTACTGTTGCAAGTGGTAGAATTTCTGAAATCTTAGATTTAGATGATGACTATAAAAATGATGGTCATTTAAAAAATGAAATAAAAGGTAATATCGAATTTAAAAATGTATCATTTACATTTAGTGATAGTAATCAACATGTTTTAAAAGATGTGTCGTTTGAAATAAAGCAAGGTGAAACTATAGCTATTGTTGGTAAAACAGGCAGTGGTAAGAGTACAGTGGTTAACTTACTTGTGAGAATGTTAGAAAACGATAGTGGTGAAATAATTGTTGATGGTGTTAATATAAAAGACATTAAAAAGCAGTGGATTAGAGAAAATATAGGAATTATCTTGCAAGACCCATTTCTTTATGCAGCTACAATTTATGAAAATATTAAAATTGGTATAGATGATGTGGAAGAAGAAAAGGTGTATGAAGCTGCAAAAATTGCTGCTATCCATGATGATGTAATGCAATTTGATAAAGGATATGAAACTTTAGTTGGTGAAAAAGGTGTAACATTAAGCGGTGGTCAAAAGCAAAGAGTTGCAATTGCGAGAATGTTATTACTAAATAAACCAGTTATTATCTTTGATGATTCATTATCTGCAGTTGATACAATTACAGACCTTGCTATTAGAAGAGCATTACATGATAAGAGTAAGAATTTAACTTCAATTATAATTACCCATAGAATTACTACTGCAAAAGAAGCGGATAAAATAATTGTTTTAGAAGATGGAAAAGTTGCTGCAATTGGAACTCATGAAGAGCTAGCTTGGAAGGAAGGCTTATATAAACAACTTTGGAGCATTCAAGGTGCGTTAGAAGATGAGTTCTTAAGTTTTGTAGAGGGGGAGGTAAATAATGAATAATTTTGAAGAACATGATTATAATAATGAGAAAATTAGTTTAGGTGTTTGGAAAAAAATTATTAAGTTAGTATTCAAAAGTAGAAAACATGTTATCTTAATGATGGTTTTTGTATTTTTCTTAACTGTTTTAGATATTATTTATCCCTTATTAAATAAATATGCTCTAGATCATTTCTTTAATGATAACCCGGATTTTAGTACTAAGTATTTATTTATTGGTGCATATATTTTGGTAGCTGTTGGTTTCTTAATTACAGTTTGGGGTTTTATTAAGATGGCTGGGGTTGTGGAAGTAGAAGTTGGATATGAACTTCGTGATGAAGCATTTAAAAACTTACAAGTGCTACCATTTTCATATTATGATAAAACACCAGCTGGCTGGATTATGGCAAGACTTACTAGTGATTCTAGAAAACTAGCAACTATTATATCTTGGGGTTTAGTTGACCTATTATGGGGTATTTTATCAATGATTGGAATTATCTCTGTAATGTTTTTCATAAACTGGAGACTTGGTTTAATAATAGTTGGTTTACTTCCAATATTATTAGTGGTTAGTATTTATTTTAGAAGAAAGATATTATTTGCATATCGTGATGTTCGAAAAACCAATTCTAAGATTACTGCTAGTTATAATGAAGGAATTTTAGGAAATAAAACTACTAAGACCCTAACATTAGAAACTAAAAAGGAAATTGATTTTAATAAATTAGCTCATGAAATGAGAAGCAGTTCGATAAAAGCAGTTGTTAGATCAGCAATATTCTTTCCAGTAATTTTAGTAATATCATACTTTGGTGTAATGATGATTTTAGGTATAGGTGGAGATTTTGTAATAAATGCAAAATATGCATTCACTGTACCATTATTATATTTATTTGTTTCTTATACAACCAGTTTCTTTGAACCGGTTATGCAAGTTGCAAGAATCTTAGCGGAACTACAACAAGCTCAAGCATCTGCAGAAAGAATAATGGCTTTAATTGAAACAAAACCAGAAATCTTTGATAGAGAAGATGTTGTTGAAAAATATGGAACAATTTTAGAGCCTATTAGAGAAAACTTTGAAGAATTAATAGGTGATATAGAATTTAGAAATGTTACATTTAGATATAATGAAAAAGAAACCATACTTGAAAATTTCAATTTGAAAATAAAAAGTGGTACATCAGTTGCCTTAGTTGGTTCAACTGGTAGTGGAAAAAGTACTATTGTTAACTTAATATGTAGATTTTATGAGCCAGTTGAAGGGCAAATCTTAATCGATGGAAGAGATTATAAAGATAGATCTATAACATGGTTACATGAGAATTTAGGCTATGTATTACAAAGTCCACATTTATTTAACGGAAGCATAATGGAAAATATTCGTTATGGAAGACTTGATGCAACAGATGAAGAAGTTAAGGAAGCTGCAAAACTTGCATATGTAGATCAATTTGTGAAGGATTTGGCTGACGGATATAATACATTAGTTGGTGAAGGTGGTTCAAAATTAAGTGTTGGTGAACGCCAATTGATATCTTTCGCTAGAGCTTTAGTTGCAAATCCAAGAATTTTGGTATTAGATGAGGCTACAAGCTCGATAGATACAAAGACAGAAGAAGTAATTCAAGATGTTGTGAAAACAATCTTGAAGGGAAGAACTAGTTTTATAGTAGCTCATCGCCTTTCAACAATCATAAATTCTGATTTAATTTTAGTTATTGATAATGGTAAAATATTAGAAAGTGGTACTCATAGAGAACTTTTAGATTTAAGAGGAGAGTATTATAATCTATATAAGAATCAATTTATCAATGAAAAGATTGCATCATCTGCAAAATAAGCCCCTTGAGGGGCTTTTTCTTGTGCGAGTGCAAATTTCGGCTTACTTTAGTTTAGGTGGTGGTTTGAATAAATACTCGAAGTAGTAGTTAAAAACTAAATGAGGCTAATATAGACTTGTTTTTAGGTAGAATTGGAGTAAGTTTTTTAAAAAAGAATAATCTTGATTATTTTTTTAGATTTTAATATAATAGTTATACGGAGGCAGTTTATGAAATGCATTTTTCTTTATAATCCTAAAAGTGGTAAGGGAAAGATATTATCTAAAATTGATTATATTAAAAAAACTCTCTTAACTAAGTTTGATGAAGTAGTACTTCACGAAACTAAATCAGCAGAAGATATTATTGAAACAAGCAAAAAAGCATGTGGTATTTATGATGCAATCATCTTTTCTGGAGGTGATGGGACATTTAATGACGTTACATGTGGAGTTGCTACACAAGAAATACGCCCAATTTTAGGATATATTCCTTCAGGAACAGTAAATGATATAGCAAAAAATCTAAAAATACCTAGAAATATTAAAAAAGCACTTAAAATAATCATCGATGGGAATGTTATTTCTCACGATGTAGGAAGAATTAATGATACATATTTCATGTATGTTGCAGGAATTGGTACATTTACTGGAGCAAGCTATAGAGCAAAACATGATGTGAAAAGAATTTTTGGGAAATTAGCTTATGCATTTGACGGAATGAAAGATTTAGTTAATCCAAAATTAGAAAATATAAGATTAGTTTTAGAAGATAAAACAATTGAAATCGATACACCTCTTTTCCTTGTTCTTAATTCAATTAGTGTTGCTGGTATTCCTTTTAATAAAGGAGGACACCTAAATGATGGGAAATTTGATATTATTATTGTGAAAAAGGGAATATATAAAGGTGTTATAAATATAATTAGATTATTTCTATTAGGTCTTTTAAAGTTAAGAAGAAAAAAAGTTACTGAACACTATAAATCTTCAAAGTTTATTGTAGAGATTAAAGGTAATCCAACCTGGACAGTAGATGGAGAGAGAGGACCTAGTGGTAGTGTAGAAATAGAAAATTTACATAATTATTTAAAAATTTATATCCCAACAAATAAGAATAAAAAAGCAAAATCTAAATCATTTAATTAATCATTGAAAAAAATGGTTAAAAATGTTACAATTGTAAATAGTGAAAGGAGATTGGTTTGACCAAATTATGATTATGAAAAGTAAAGCAGAAGCAATGGAGTTGTGGCTACACGAAATGGGCGACAAAGAATATAGTTACGACTTTACAGGGAGAAAAATAAAGCGTAGTGATTATTTGGTAGACAATCAAGTTGGTTGGGTAATATCATATTTAAAACCCTTAGAATTGGGAGGAAGAGATAATATCGGTAATATTATTATCTTACATCATCGCACTTTTGAAGAAAAGGCAATGCAATATCCCAATCTAACAATTGATGATCAAGAATATATAATCCATTATTCAAAAAAAGACGATTATTATTATATTGAAAAAATTATGTCTGACGATGATGATGACGATGGTGTATTTATATAAAAATAAATATATTGTATAAGAAAAAACAGAGTTAGTAATAACTCTATTTTTTGAAATTGATATATATGTGAAAGGGAGAGGAGAAGTATGATAGAAGAATAGGGGATTCTTCTTGCAAGATTTTTCACTTGCACTTATATTATGGTAAGTTTATTTATTTTTTATGCAAAAATATTTAAATAATTTTAAAAATATTTTTAAGGTGGTTTTATGAGGATAATAACAGGTAAACACAAAGGCAGAAAATTATTTACATTAGAAGGAAAAAACACAAGACCAATGATGGATAGAATGAAAGAATCTATCTTTAATATAATAGGACCATATTTTGATGGTGATATTGTTCTAGATTTATTTGGTGGCAGTGGTGCATTGAGTATAGAGTCTATATCTAGAGGTGCGAGTAGAGCTGAGATTGTGGAAAAGCATCCTGATGCAATAAAGATAATTAAGAAAAATATAGAACTTGTTAAAGAAGAAAATAATATTAATTTACATTCTATGGATTATAAAATTGCGTTAGAGCATTTTAAAAACAATCATATGAAGTTTGATTTAATATTTTTAGACCCGCCTTATAGATTAAATATAATTGAAGAAATTTTAGAATTTATAACTTTAAATGATTTAATAAATCATTATGGTTATATTATATGTCATTATCAAAAAAATAATCATGTTCCAAAAGAATTAAATAATTTAAAAATTGCAAAACATTTTAGCTATGGTAGCAATGAAGTTGCAATATATGAATTCATAAAGCCTTAAAAAAGGCTTTTTTCTATAAATATAAATACTATAAATAAACAAATTGAAATAAAACCTTGAACTATTCTATAGAAGAAAAATAACTTATACTTTAAATTATATTTAGAAATAATATTATAAACTTGTAAGTGGATTGATAAACCATTAAATGCAACTGTAAAACAAACTAATAAATATACTATAATCTTATTTAAATCTAATTCGAGTATAAATTTTAAACCTCTAGAAATTTCAAATTGAGAAAGAATTAAACCGATATAAAGATTATTGAAACCTAAATAATTTATTACAGTATGCAAACTGAAAATTATTATATTTGCAAAAACCATCATAGAACTAATTATAAGTAGTAAATATATAACGTTATTAATAGATTTTAAAATGTCCTTTAATTGAAATTTCAAAGAAGCATTTTCAATAATAGTATGATCTTTTTTTCTGTTAGTTACTAATGTAATTATTAAATTGCTTAGAATATGAACAAAGATAATCACAAAGGCATACTTTATACTATATGGGAATAAAAATCCAAGAATGAATAATGGGTTTTGAAACGAAGAACATTTTAAAAGCTTATTCGCATTATTAATTGTTAATTCAGATTTTTCAATGGATTCTACTATTAAACCGCTACTACTAGGGTTTCCAGTAAAGATGGATAATATAAACAAGTTAAGTGTTCTTTGATCTTGAAATCTTAGCTTTTTGAAAAAAAATCTCGTATAGTAGATAAATTTATTTAAGATGTTTGTATTTAGTAATAATGAAGATATACAATAAAAAGTGAAAACAGATGGGTAAACTTTAAATAACCAAAGGTTTAAAGTAGAGATAATGTTTAGAAAAAATTTTTCTGTTTCTATTAATACTGAAAAAGAAATAATAAGAACTAAGAAAATTATTAGTACAAAAACAAGTTTTTTCATAAACTAACGGTAAATAAATAATTGTTGTCCAGGATAGATTGTATTCGTAGTAAGTCCATTATCTCTTTTTAACTTATCAATTGTTGTATTAAAATTCCTAGCGACTGTATAGAGAGAATCACCTTGTCTTACAGTATAAGATATAAAGTTTGGTGGAGTGTATGGAACATTTAGATAATTTGCAGTACCTCTAACAACTGCTTCAGCAAGAGCAGCCCAGTTATATAGTAATCTTTGTTGGTCATCTTTGTTATCTGCAAATCCATATTCCATTATTATTGTTTCCGCATTTGGTGTTTCTCTAATAATAAAGTAATAGTCGTTTCCAAGAGAATTTCTTCTAGTGTATACATTTCTTATATTTTGGCCAGTTTTTTCAACTTCTGCAGCAATCATTAAACCCCAAGTTGGCTGGTCTCTAATTGAATGAATTACTTCTGCTCCTTTTCCTCCTCCACTATTTATATGGTTGGATAATACTAATGTATCATCAACAATTAAACTGTTAATTCTTCGTATTCTTTCAGCAGGAGATAGTGTTTCATCACTTGTTCTAGTAAGGGTAGAAGGTATACCTAATTCATCAAATCTTCTTTTTTGATATTGAGAGATTTGCAATGTCTTATCTTTTTCTAACCATAAATTATTACTTCCACCACCTGGATCCCATCCCCCATGACCTGGGTCAATTATAACTAACATAGTTCACCTTCTTTCTAATTAATATATATGATTGAACAGTGAATTTATTTAGAATAATTTATAATTTAAGGTCAATAATAAAACAAAGGAGGATAAAATGGAAAAAATATTAATGCTTCTTAGAAGGGAAAATAAAATTGATTATACAAAGATGTATAGTAAAAACTTTGATATAGAAATTTATACAGATGTAGTCTTAGGTCTTCAAGCAGTAAAAACATTTAAACCTAAATTATTAGTTATTGATTTCGCAACATCAAGAATTTCAGGAATTGAATTAGTCAGGATTATTAGATCAAATCCAAATAACTATCATACTAAGATAATTGTAACAGCAAAAAATTTTAATTTGAAACTATTAGAAAACTCATTTGCAATTGGTGCTGATTATTTTATAAAGTATCCATTCAATATAGACGATTTAGAAAAAATATATGGTAGTTTAAAATACTTACAGGATTTTTCAAATATAGAATTAATTGCATCTAGTTATGATTTCGATTGGGCTATAGGAATATGAGACAAACTCATATTTTTTTTAATTTAATACTTTACTTTATATTTAAAATAGTGTATAATATAAACGCTGTCAAATTAATGTCCTGATAGCTCAGCTGGATAGAGCAACGGCCTTCTAAGCCGTCGGTCGGGGGTTCGAATCCCTTTCAGGACGCCATATTGAAATTAAGTAATGCTACTCATATGAATGGGTAGCATTTTTTGGTATTTGAAGTATTGATGAGATGTGTTTGATATATTTTTAAGTTTAGAAGATACAAGGGATACAAGAGGAAAGAAACATAGGTTAATAGATGTAATTGTCTTAAGTATATATGGTATGCTTTGTGGATATACAGATTTTTTTAATATGTCTTATTTTTTAAAAAGGAAAGAAGATTACTTTATTAATCTATTACCGCTAATTAATGGTATACCTTCTCATGATACTTTTTCATTAGTTTTTCGAACAATTGACTCAAAACACTTTATGGAATTATTTATTGAGTGGACTAAACAAGTAGCTTCACTGAAGGATAAACATATAGCAATAGATGGAAAAGCAATCAAAGCTGCAACTGATAAAGTAAATGGTGCTAATACACCATATATAGTCAGTGGCTATCTAACAGAGATTGGTTTATCAATTGGACAGGTAAAAGTAAGTGAAAAATCAAATGAAATAACTGCTATACCAAATCTATTAGATTTAATAGATATAACAGATGCAACAATTACTATTGATGCAATAGGTACTCAAAAAAACATAGTAGAAAAGATAATTCAAAAGAAAGGTCATTATTGTTTATCAGTAAAAGAGAATCAAAAGTTAATGTATCAAGATATTAATGATTACTTTAGGAGTGATGCATTAATATATAGAGAAGAAAATGAAAAGTTATCAAAATACACAACAAATGAAAAGAATCATGGTAGGATTGAAAAAAGAGAATACTTTGTAATAAATGATGCAAGTTTTATATATGATAGGAGTTCATGGAAAAACTTATCTAGTGTAGGTATGGTTCGTCAGTCTAGAACAATTAATAACGTAACCTCAACAGAAGTTCATTATCATATATTAGATACTCAAGTATCAGCTAAAGAATACGCAGAGTTAACAAGGTCACACTGGGAAATAGAAAATAAACTTCACTGGATATTAGATGTTCAGTTTAAAGAAGATTTATCAACAGCCAAAAAAGATAGTGCAATAGAAAACTTAGCTCTTCTAAGGAAAATTGTATTCAATTTAAATAAACTTGATAAAACAATGACTGGTAAATCAGTAAGAACATAAACAACTGATTAGATGTTAGATTTTAATAATATAGAACGGCTTCTATTTGTAGTAATTCCATCTAATAACTAATATAAAATTTAAAAGCACTAAAAAGCATTTTTTAATCATGTCTAATTTATTAACCATGTCTATATATCTTGTAAATTTAAAAAACAGTTATATAAGCACTGATGATCTTAGCCTATAAAAGCTATAATCTATATCAGTGCTTAGTTTTATTTTATTTTATGCAATTGCCCTATAAAAAAGCATGCAAGCCTTTTCAAATCTTATTAATTATGTTACAATAAAGTTAATAATTAAATATAGGGGGTACTTATGAATATTAGTATTAAAAAAATTGGAACTTTAGTTTTATTTGTGATTATAATTTTAGTTTTATCTGGGTGTGATTTATTCACATCACAAGAGACTGTTACTTCAATTGAAGTAGAGGCAACCACACTAGAAGATAGCTATGATATTGATACTTTTGAATTATCAAGCATCAGCATTAAAGTGTCATTTTCTGATGGAAAGTTTCAGTCAATACCTATTACTGAAGCTATGTTATCAAATGAACATTTAGCATTGCTATCTAATTTGGGTGAACACCAGATTACCATCACTTATAAAGGAAAAACCACTAGTGTTACTTTGAGATTAATTAATAATGAAGTAAAAGAACAACTTATGGCTATTTATACTTTAGCAACAACAGAAGGTGGTTTTACCGGCACTTATGAAGAATGGCTTGAAAGTATTCAAGGAGAAGCAGGAGAAGATGGTCATAGTCCCATTATTACGATTGGAACAAATGGCAACTGGTATATTGATGGAGTTGATACACTAGTACAAGCTCAAGGTATCCAAGGTGAAGTTGGAAACGGAATATCAGCTATTGCTTTAACAAAAACGGAAGGATTAGTTGATACTTATACGATCACTTATACAGATGGAACCACTTCAACATTTACTCTTACAAATGGAGAAGATGGTAAATCGGCTTATCAAACATATATAGAAAATAATCCATTGTATACTAAAACTGAAAGCGAGTGGCTTGAAGATTTAGTGAATGGAAGACTAGCGACTATAGAAGAAACTAAATATACTGTAACCTTCAATAGCGATGGGGGAACATTAATTGATTCTCAAAAGGTTATCAAAGGTGAAAAAGCAACAGAACCAACCATTCCAATTAAAGAAGGATATACATTTGTTGGATGGTTTATGGGTGAAGAAAAATGGAGCTTTATCGGATACTCTGTAACTGAAGATATTACCCTTGTTGCCAAATGGATAGAAGATATTGATTTTAATATTGAAGGAGCAACATTAGAAAGTAATGTTTATCATTTAAGTGTTGACAATAATGTAACTTCAATTAACTTTAAACAAATAGTACAAAGTAACCAAATATGGTATTTATCAAAGGATATAAATGGTACAAGTATTAATATAACAAAAGTAGGATTATTAGAAATAGGCAATAATACATTCTATATCATCGAAGAAGATGGAAATGATTATAACACTTATGAAATAAACATCAGAAGACTTCCAATGTATACAGTTACATTTATAACTAATTCTGATGCAATACTTGAAAGTATAGAAATTCAAGAAGGATCACTGATAGGCACTATACCTACTATTACAAAAGAAGGATATGCATTTGATAAATGGGATTATGATTTTACAACCCCTGTTACAAGTAACATAACCTTAAGTGCTTCATGGATATTAATAGAATATGATATTATTTATCATCTAGATGGTGGAATAAATAGTGTTAATAATCCGGATAAATATAGTAATATTTCAAATACTATTATATTAGAAGATGCAACTAAAACTGGTTTTACATTCTTAGGATGGTATAGTGAAGAGACATTTATAAGCAAAGTAACCAAAATAGAACAAGGCAGCACTAATGATATTACTTTATATGCAAGGTTTGCAGCAGAAACTTATACCCTTCATTTTGTTACAAATGGGGGAAGTGAAGTAAGTGATATTACAGAAGAATATGGCAAAGAAATAAGTGTTTCAACTATAAGAGATGGATATAATTTTGTTGGTTGGTACAAAGATTCTAGTTTATCACTTGCTTCGTACTATGAACTAGGAAGTACGATGCCTGCAGAAAACTTAACACTATATGCAAAATGGGAAATGATAACCTATAGTATAGTTTATGTTATGAATGAGTATACAACAAACGATGCCTCTAATCCTGCAACATATAATGTTACATCAAACATTAGTTTAATCTCTCCATCTGTTATTGAAGGAATATTTATTGGCTGGTTTACTGATGAGGATTATACATACGAAATAGAAAATATTAGCAACATGACTGGAAATCTAACACTTTACGGGAAAGTAGAAATGAATCAATATACCATGACCTTTGTAACAAACGGTGGAACTGAAATTTCACCAATCACTCAAGATTATGATACTGCCATACATGTCTCAACTACAAAAGAAGGATATATGTTTGCAGCATGGTGTAGTGATGAAGGTCTAACGACATCAATAGACATAAGTAAAATGCCTAATGCCAATCTGACAGTTTATGCAAAATGGGCTCAAATGTATGAGTATTTCACAATAGATAATATGACATATGTGTATTATGGCACATATCCACAAACTGTTGTAGACGATAGTAGTTTAATATCTTCACTTAATTCACTTACTTCAACAAACGCAAATGGATATTATGAATTTGAAGGAGAAGAATACGCAAAAGTTGTTGCAACCCCTAATTCAACCGGATATCAGTTTATTAATGGTGCTACTATTACATCTAGCCAAACTTACTACTTTAAAGTAGAGCCAATCAAATGGAGAGTACTAGAAGAGGCTGACGGAACATATACATTGCTATCAGAATATATCATTGATAAACAAGTATTTTATCCATCAGCATATTCTACAAGAACTATTGACGGTAAAACAATATATGCAAACAATTATGAACATTCAACAATCAGAGGATGGTTAAACAATGAATTCTATATTAAAGCATTCTCTAATCCAGAAAAAAGCAATATTTTAACAACCCTAGTAGATAATAGTGCATCAACAACAGAAATTGATTCAAATCCATACGTATCAAATAACACTATTGATAAAGTTTATTTATTATCATATCAAGATGTTATCTCATCAAACTATGGATTTAGCACATCATTTTTTTCTTCATCAACAAGAACTGCAATCACAACAGATTATGCAAGAGCAGTAGGTGCATATATGAATACATCAACCAGTTATTATGGAAACGGTTGGTGGTGGCTTCGCAGTGCGAGCATCAACGGTTCTATCAGCGCGTACTACGTGAGCGACGGTGGCATCATCGACAGCGACAACGTCAGCTACACTTACTACGGCGCCCGCCCAGCTATCAAAATCAATTAGTTTGCAAAGCAAAATAGCAATCAAGCCGGGCTTAATCAAAAGCAGCTTGCTGCTTTAAAGCCCGGCCATTTTAAAAGAAAAGAAGAAATAATGAGAAAAAGTGAACTTAAAATTATAACTAATTCAAAAAACTACACAAATTCAAATGACGTTCTATCTCCATTTTCAAGCAGAATTCTATGCATAGGGTGAGTATTATTCAGTAATCCAATGTTAGAGATATAAGTAATATTGAAATGATAGAATTTATATATTATAGATATTAATGATCATTTTAGTATCAACATTTAAAATAATGAAACTGCACAGTGCTAGGTTAGCATACACTTTTTGATTGTCGGACTTCTAAGCCGTCGGTCGGGGGTTCGAATCCCTTTCAGGACGCCATATTGAAATTAATAAGTGCTACTCATATGAATGGGTAGCATTTTTATAATTATAATTTTTTTACCAATCAATTTTATTTCTACAAAGGGTTATAACATTTTAAATCTATTACAATAATTTTCATTATTACAATCAAATTGCAATAATACAGTTAATAATGAAATTTACTTAAAGAAGAAAAATATGTTTAATGAACCCTTAGAAGAGGTAAAAAATCACTCTTTCCTTCCTATAATATAATATTCTAAATAATCTCTAGTATAAATAATACTCACTTTTTTGTATATAATCATTGTATTATTATGCTGAGTCAAATTTACAATAAATATTAGTAAAAATGTTATAATATATAATATAAAATCTAATAATTATGAATTGAAGAAAAGGTAAAGCGATTTAGATATGAATAATAATTTTTGGAATAAATTAAAGAAGCCATTTTTCATATTAGCACCTATGGAAGATGTAACAGATATAGTTTTTAGAAAAGTAGTTGCAAACGCAGCTACACCAGATGTGTTTTTTACTGAATTTACTAATAGTGATAGCTATGCCCATGTAAAGGGTGTTGAGTCGTTAAGAGGAAGGTTAAAGTTTGATCTAAGTGAAAAACCAATAGTTGCTCATATTTGGGGAGATAATCCGAAAAACTTTGAAAGAATGAGTATAGATCTTGCAAAAATGGGTTTTGATGGAATTGATATAAATATGGGTTGTCCTGCTCCAAATGTATTTAAACATGGAAGAGGTGCTGGTTTAATTTTAAGACCAGATGTTGCAAGTGAAATCATTAAAGCAGCTAAACAAGGTGGATTACCTGTTAGTGTAAAAACAAGATTAGGACATAGTAAAATTAGTGAATGGAAAGCCTGGCTAATGCATTTATTAAAACAAGATATAGCTAATTTATCTATTCATTTAAGAACAAAAACCCAGATGAGTAATTATGATGCCCACTGGGAACTTATGCCTGAAATATTAAAACTAAGAGATGAAATTGCTCCTAATACTTTAATAACAATGAATGGTGATATTAAAGATTATAATATGGGTATGGAATTATATAAGAAATATAATGTAGACGGCATAATGATTGGTCGTGGAATATTTCATAATCCATTTGCTTTTGATAAAGAAAATAAAGAAAGATCAACAAGTGAATATTTAGAACTATTTAAACATCATTTAGATTTATATGATAAGTATATATTGGAAGAACCAAGTTTAAAAAAGCCATTGCATAGATTCTTCAAGATATACATTAGAGACATCCCTGGAGCAAGTAAACTACGTACCAAACTTATGGATACTAAAGAAACTAGTGAAATGAGAGAACTAATAGAAGCGTTTGAACAAGGACATCTAAATGAAGATATAGATTAATAAAAAATGCTATCTTTTTTGATAGCCTTTTTTATTAACCAATTAATTTTTAAGAAAATAAGAATAGTAACGATAAGTGTCTTTATTAATATCCTGTTTTAATCTATAATATATGTATGAGGTGATATTAATGTCAGTAGGAAAGAAAATAAAAGACTTAAGAGTCCAAAATAATATGACACAAGAAGATCTATCTGAAAAATTACATGTTACAAGAAATGCAGTATCAAAATGGGAAAATGATAAAGGTTTACCAAATATGGATAGTTTAGTATTGTTATCTAAAATATTTAATGTATCACTCGATTATCTTTTTGGAGCAAATGAGATTATTAAAACAACGATAGAAAACAAGAATAAGAACGAAATTAATAAGAACTTGTTGAGTAGTATAATACTATTTTTTGTTTTTACTTTTCTAGGAACTCTAATTCCTTACTATTTTTATAGAATAGATTTAGGTTCAGAAAAAATAGCAATGATTATAATCCTACCAATGGTTTCTTTATTGCTTGGCTTAATTTCAGTTTTAGTTTTAAATAATCTATTATATATTAGTATTTCTACAGCACTTGCGCTAGTCCCTATTTATGTATTTTTTGACCTATATATGATAAATGTATCTTTGGGTATATGGGGATTATTATATTATATTATTTTCATCCTAGCTTACATTGTTTTATCAAAAGTATTAAGTATGAAAGTAAGCAAAAAAATGTGATTCGTAGTAAAAATATATTTTTGCTTGTATCTATCGTTATTCTTTTAACTTTTATTATTCATACAATCTATAAAATTATAGGATTATTGAAATGTTTTTGGTGTAGTGCTCCGTGGTATACTGTGCTTGTTATAAATATAATTATTTATATTATTCCATTTACACTAAATTTTGTTTTATATTTATATTATGCGAAGGAATGTAAAGAAAGGGTAGTAATATGAAAAGTAGAGTTATTATAATATTTGTAGTACTGTCTTTACTACTTACATCATGTGCCTTAAAATCAACACAAATTTCTAATGACATGATGATAAGAATAACTAAAGCATATTATAAAGAATATATTTTACCAAATGATGAAGATGCCAGAATAGAAGATACTTTAGACTATTTTAGATTTTTAAAACGATTTAAAGTAGATGGAGAAAAATTGCAAGTTTATTTATTTGCTTGGACAGTGTTTGAAGAGACAGAAGAATGGGAATTGGTAGTAAATGAAAACTCATATTTATTTGAGTATGATATAGTTTTTCTTGTCTTTAATAATAACGATAGGAAGTTTTATAGTGTTGATGATGCAATAGAAAAGCAGTTTTTCTCAACAAATGAATTTGAAGACTGTTTAATTAGGTTCAATACTTACATTGATAATTTTGATTAAAGGCAATATGAGGATAATTAAAAATGAAAAAAGAAACTATAAAGTATTTATTAAGTGAAGAAAAGCAAGCTTTTAAGGGTTGGGATTTCTCTTATTTAAATGGAAGGTGGGAAAGTGATGAGCTTCCTTGGTCTTATGAAGAATTTGTAAGAAAATATTTAAATACTGATTCAGTTATTTTAGATATGGGTACAGGTGGTGGAGAGTTATTATTAAGTTTTAATCATCCTTTTGAACTTACATCAGTTACAGAGTCTTATGAACCAAACATTAACCTCTGTTTTAAAACTTTAAGCCCAAAAGGAATTATGGTTTATCCGATAAAAGAAGATGATATATTGGAAGGTGTACCATCATTTAAATTTGATATAGTTTTAAATCGTCACGAATCATTTAATGTATCTGAAGTTAAAAGAATATTAAAAAATAATGGTGTTTTTATAACCCAACAAGTAGGAGCTTTTAATAACTTCGATTTAGCAACCTTCTTTGATCCTAACCATAAAAGTCAGTATCCTGATTTGACTTTAGATAAAACAGTTGAAAAGTTGGAAAATTCAGGGTTTAAAATTTTATACAAAAATGAATTCTTTCCAGAACTAAAATTTTATGATTTAGGTGCTGTTGCTTATTTCGCAAAAATAATAAATTGGGAATTTTTAAATTTTAGTGTTATAAATTATTTAGATAAATTTGAAAAATTGGAACTAATATTAAAAAGAAATGGATTTATTAAATCTACAGAGCATAGATTTATTATAATAGCCAGGAAACAAAATATTGATTAAATAGTTATAGATAGTATATTTAGAAAGAAAATTTTAAGGCAGTAGATCACAGTGGTTGGAATTCTTGATAAAGATAATAGAGTAAGTTATTTTATAATAGCAAAATATATAGCTTCTAGAATTTGTGCTAGAAAATTATAAAACTTTTTGACAATTCAATATAAAATTAGTATAATAAAGGTACCATAAAGAGAAGGCGAGAGACTAGCTCTATGACCCTTCAGCAACCTACCAAAAATGGCAAGGTGCTAAAGCTAGATTGATGGGTAAAAATAGTTTTGCTTAATCTGCCCCATCAACCGATGGGGTTTTTCTTTTTGGAATATTAGAAAGGAAACTTTTATGGATGAAGTTTAAAGTTATGTATGGAATTTATAGGAAGGTGACTTTAATTGGTGATGATAAAACAACTCCTCACACAATTTATTGGTTTGTGGATAGGCTTATTGAATTATTCAATATGAAAAATGCAGATAAAGAAGCTATTAAAGCAAAAAGAAAAGAGTTCTTAAAGAGTATTAGAGCTCTAGAAGTGAATTCTTCGCTTAAATTTGTTAATGATAAAGGATTCACTGTTGCTATTATGCAAAGAGTTGATGATGATTTTACAATGAAAAATCTTATTAATGAAGTGTTATATTTTTTTTAAAAAAAAGCTTGGGAAACCCCAAGCTTATTTTTAATAGTTTATATTTAAATTAATTAGTTTAATTTTATTTTTTTCAATATTTTTTATTTTTCCACTATCCAATAAATTTGTCCATTCCCTACTCAAGGATTCTGGTGTTGTACCTAGATAAGATGCTAAATCTTTTTTAGGTAATGATAGTTTTACAATCATCTCCTTGTTTGGATTTAAGTAAGAAGACCTAACTAAGTAATGAATTAATCTATCTCTTACAGATTCTGTAGAAATCCAAGCAGTTTGTTCTTCACTGCTGCTTAATCTATTAGCTAATACTTGCAACATTTTAATTGAAACTCCAGGAAATTTAAGTAATAGATTTTTAAAACTATTATGGTGAATCATACAAATATTTACATCATCTAATGCTTCCGCAAATGCTTCGTAAATTCCTTCTTTAAATAATGCAAGTTCACCAGTAAATTCACCAGGAATTACTATTCTTAATAATTGTTCTTTACCTGATTCGGATAATCTATATATTCTAATTCTCCCAGAACTTACTATATATAATGAATTTGCTTCATCTCCTGGAATATAAATGGTTTGACCCGCTTTATAGGATCTTTGTTCCACTAGCGAAGAAACATAATGTTTTTGTTCATGGTTTAAAATATCAAAAATAGGTATTTGATCTATACAGTTACAATTTGCCATATATACCACCTCATTATATAAATTATATCAAGCAAATTGATTTATATCAATTTATATAATCAAGGGATACTATATAATTATTATACTTATAGGTAAAGGAGTTTTTGTAATGTATAAAACAAATAATGAAGCAAAGGAAATGTTGCATCAAATGATTGTCAGCTTTTCTAAAAAAGAAGTTATGCCTAATGATATGTTAATAGATAAAAATAAAAGATACCCAGATGATCTTTGGAATATGGTTATAGACTTAGGACTACTTGGTTTAATTACTCCATATGAATATGGAGGGGCAGGGTTTGATCCATTAAGTGAAGCTGATACTATTTATGATATTGCTAGCTATAATGCAAGTTTAGCATTTACTCTAGAAGGACATTTTAAAACTGTAAACCAGTTGCTTAAATATGGGAGTGATACAATTAAAGAAAAATATCTTCCCCAAACTAATAAAAGAATTTTTGGATTTTCATCAACAGAACCACAAGGTGGTTCGAATGTTTTAGGTTTTAGCGGTAATGCAATTAAGGATGGAGATAATTGGATTTTAAACGCAAATAAATCAATGATTACAAATGGACCACTTGCAGAAGTGTTTTTAGTTTTGTTGAAAACTGCAGATAAAGAACTTTCATGTTTCTTAGTTGATAAAGATATGAAAGGTTTTAAATATGGTAAATCAGAAAACTTTTTGGGAATGAGAGGAACTCCAGTAGGAGAAATATATTTAGAAAATGTTAGAGTAAGCAATGACCACTTGCTTGGTAAAATTGGTGATGGTAAGTTAATAGGTGATAGTGCTCACTATGATGCAAGAATAAATATGGGAGCTATAGCATCTGGGATTACTAATCATGCACTAAATATTGTTATTGATTATGCAAAAACTAGAAAAGCAGTAGATAAACCAATAATTGAACTTTATTCAATTAAAGATAAAATTACAGAAATAGCTATTGCAAAAGAAAACACAAGATTACTTTATCAAGAAGCTGCAAGATTAAAGATAGAAAATAAAGATTATGCCTTGATTGCAACAATGGCTAAGAGTTATGGCTCACGTGCTAGTTTTGCTGCATGTGATCATGCTCTACAAACTTTAGGTGGTTACGGATATAGTTTAGAATATCCAGTTGAACATTTATTAAGAGATAGTAGAGCTCTCCAAATAGCTGAAGGTTCATTAGAGAAAATGGTAATAGAAATAGCAGCATTAGTCGAAGGAGAATATTAATATGGACTTAAATATAGTTGTATGTGTTAAACAAATACCAGTATCAAATAATTTAAAAATTGATCCTGTTACAAAAAATTTAATTAGAAGTAGTGAACCTGGAGTTATGAATCCATTTTGTATGAATGCTTTGGAGGCTGCTCTAAAACTAAAAGAAGCACATGGGGGAAGTGTGACCGTATTATCAATGGGACCACCTAATTTTAAACTCACACTAAGACAAGCTCTAGCAATGGGAGCAGACAGAGGGATCCTCCTTAGTTCAAGAGCTTTTGGTGGTGCTGATACACTTGCTACTGGATATGTTCTAGCTAGTGCTATTAAAAAACTAGGTAATGTTGATCTAGTATTTTTTGGAAGACAATCAGTTGATGCTGATACTGGCCAAGTTGGGCCAATAGTTGCAGAGATATTAGATTTTCCTCAAGTTACTTATATTAGTGAAATAAGCTTAGTAAATAATAAAAAAATTGTTGCGAAAAGATTAATGGAAAATATGGAACAAACAATTGAAGTTTCACTTCCTGCAGTATTTACAGTAAGAAATGAATTAAATACACCAAGATTTGCAACAGTTAGAAATATAGTTAATAGTTTCAATAAGGAAATAGAAGTATTAAGTGAAGAAGATCTAGATGTCGATAAAAACAGAATTGGCATTAAAGGTTCACCAACTAAAGTGAGAAGTATTTGGAGTCCAGAAGTTAAAAAGAAAAATAATGAGTCATTAGGAAAGACAGAAAATGAAGCAGTTTTGAAATTATTGGAGATTTTAAAACTTAAGAATGTAATATAGGTGAAGAAAATGGTAAAAAATGAAATATGGGTTTTTGTAGAACATCATAATAATATAGTTTCTCCTGTTAGTTTTGAATTAATTACCAAAGCTAAAGCAATTGGTACAAATAAAAAAGTAGTTGCTATTTTATTTGAAAGCAAGAATGATAATTTAGAAGCTAGTATAAAGGATTATGGACCTGATGAAATAATTGTTGTGAAAGATAATAGATTAAAAGATGCAAGGGATTCATTGTTTGCAGATTTACTTAAACAATTAACAGACAAAAGGATGCCAAACAGTATACTCTTTGGAGCAACAGTCATAGGTAGATCAATTAGTGCAAGATTACAAGCTAAATTAAATACTGGTCTTACAGCAGATTGTTTGGATCTTTCGTTTGAAGACGACTTATTAATTCAAACAAAACCAAGTTATGGTGATAATATAATGTGTGAAATAATTTGTCCGGATAAATTTCCCCAAATGGCAACTATTAGACCAAGTATTTTTAAAGCAATAAAATTTGAGAATTCTAATTTAGTAATTACAAAAATTGATGATTTAGTTATTAAGGAAGATTCAAGAATAAAAGTATATAGTGAAGTACCACTTTTATCTAAAGCAGATAGTATTAAAAATGCTAATAGAGTAATAGCAATTGGTCGTGGTGCTAGTGATAAGAAAACACTTGATAATGTATTTAAACTTGCTAGCAAGTTAGGAGCAAAAGTTGGTGTTACTAGACCGTTAACTGATCTTGATATATTTACAAATGAAGATCAAATTGGTCAATCTGGAAGCACAATAAGTCCAAAGCTATTAATTGCACTAGGTGCATCAGGTGCAGTCCAGTTTACAGCAGGAGTATTAAATAGTAAAATCTTGGTTGCAGTAAATAGTGATAAAAAAGCCCCAATCTTTGATTATGCAGATTATAGTTTTGTTGGGGATGCAAACAAATTTATTGAAGAATTATTAAAAGTAATTAAATAAGCAAAGAGTACCACTTAATTAGGTGGTATTTTGTTTGTTATATCTAGTTATTTTGTTATAATTACATTATTGTATAAGAATAAGAGGATTAAAATGATTATATTATTTGCACCAGCTAAGGCAATGAACAAACAAAAAACTTACAAATATCAAGATTTAGAATTTAATTCAAAAACTAAAAATCTTGTTTGTAAACTTCTCACTTTAGAGAAAAACGAATTTATTAATTCATTTAATATTAGTGAAAACTTATATGATGAAGTATTTGGATATTATAATGATTTCCATGAAAATGAAGGGTATAAGGCGTTTGAATTATTTAATGGGGAAGCTTATAAAGCTTTTGATTACAACTCTTTATCAAGTGAAGGAAAAAAGCAATTGAACGATAAGGTTATTATAATTGATGCTTTGTATGGAATTATCTACCCTAATAGTATTATAAAACCATATAGACTAGATTTCCATACCAAGGGCTTAAAATTAGTAACCTATTGGAAAGAAGATATTAATAATTACTTTTCCAATTTAGATGATAAAGATATTCTTAGTTTAGCATCAAAAGAGTTTAATTCCCTACTTACAAAAGATAAAAATGTAGTTAGTGTAAAATTTATAGATGAAATAAATGGAGTACAAAAGCTCATATCTGTTTTTAATAAGCAAATGCGAGGAAAACTACTAAGATATATAGTTGATACTAGAATAAATAGGATACAAGATTTACCTATAGAAATTGATGGATATTATGTATTCGAGAAAACAAATAATGAGATTATTTATCTAAGAAAGCAGGAAAATTAAGTTAATACCATAAAAGCAAATAGTAAGAAATTTACTTAATAAAAAGTTATAATAAATATATTAAGGATTCTTTTTACTATTGGAGGTGATTGCTTGATTAAAGTCAAATCTCTGTCAAAAGAGTTTATAGGTAGTAGTGGTAAAAAGGAAGTATTTAAAGATATTAATCTAGATATTGATAAATATAAAATATATGGAATCATAGGTCCAAGTGGAGCTGGAAAGTCAACTATTTTAAATATAGTTGCTGGTCTAGTAAAACCAGATAGCGGACAAGTGTTGATAAATGAGATTGATATTACAAGTTTAAATTCTAAAGATTTAAGGCAATACCAAAAAGATATTGGTGTTGTTTTTCAAGATTATAATCTTTTAAGCAATCTAACTGTTTTAGATAATGTTGCTCTTCCTTTAAAACTATCAAAGATAGATAAAGGTGTAAGAGAAAATGAAGCAAGAAAAGTATTAGCATATGTAGGATTAGAAAATGAAGTTAAAAGTTATCCGAGTGAATTATCTGGAGGTATGAAACAAAGGGTTGCTATTGCAAGAGCAATAATTAAAAAACCTAAGATTTTGCTTTTAGATGAAGTAACTAGTGCTTTAGATCAAGAAACTGCAAATATTATTATAAGACTTCTTAAAAGAATAAATAAAGAATTAGGAATAACTATTCTAATTGTAAGTCATGACATATTAACTATAAGAAAATTATGTACTAATGTATCTGTGTTAAAAGATGGAAAGATAGTTGATTTCTTAGAATTAGAGGATATTAATGATGACTCAGATTTTAATTATAAGCAAGAACTAGGTGTTTTATATGATTAAAATGTTAGTGGATTATTTTCCAAGAATTGTTAATGCAATGGGGCAGACCATTTTAATGTTAATTATCTCAGTAATTCTTGGAATAACTATCGGGCTTGTTTTAGGGATTTTAATTACAATAAGTAGTGATGAAGGTCTATCTCCAAATAAATATTTGAATAAAATTCTTGGCACTATTGTAAATATTACAAGAAGTATACCATTTATTTTATTAGCTATAATTTTAATTCCTTTTACTAGAATAGTTGTTGGGCGTGCTTTTGGTACTTTTGCTGCTAGTGTTCCACTAACAGTTATAGCTAGTGCTTTATTTGCAAGATTTACAGAGCAAGCTTTAAAAGAAGTTAGTCCTAATATAATTAAAAGCGGTCAAGCTATGGGAGCTAGTAAACTCCAAATCGTAGTTCATTTTATGCTTAAGGAAGCTTCATCATCATTAGTGCTTGGTTATACTTCCGCAATCATAAGTATAATTTCATACTCTACTGCTATGGGTGTATTAGGTGGTGGAGGTATTGGGGATTTTGCTATATATAATGGATATACTGCAAACAATACAAAATTAATGGTTATAGTTATAATTATAATGATTATTTTTGTACAAATAATCCAGTTTATAGGAAATATGGTTTCTAAAAAATTAGATAAATCTAGAAAGTGAGAAGAAGATGAAAAGAATATATTTATTAGTTTTTAGTATGTTATTACTTTTTGTTTTAGCAAGCTGTAAGGCAAAAGATGATAATACATTAGTAGTTGGTGTAGTAGCACCACCAATGAGTACAGTTATAGAAATAAACAAAGAGGAATTTGAAAAGTTAGGTTATAAGTTAGAGATTAGAACATTTACTGATTATGATATAGTTAATAGAGCTCTAAATGATGGAGAAATTGATCTTAACTTTTCTCAACATAAATTATTCATGGATGCATTTAATACTAACTTTGATGGTAATTTAGTTAAGTTACAAGGTATCTATACTACGCCAATCTTTTTATATAGTAGAACAATTACAAAATTAGAAGATATAAATGAAAATACGATTATAGGTGTTCCAAGAGAACCGATTAATCTTGCTAGGTCTTTAAGATTATTAAAACAATTAGAATTAATAAGTTATACAAAGACAGATGAAGAAAATGTAACTTTAGAAGATATAACTAAATTAAAAGAATTTAAGATTGAACAATTTGAATTAACAGGCTTACCTCTAGCTTATCCAGATATCGATATGGCTGTAATGTATCCTTCCTTTGGGCAAAGAATTAATTTAACAGTTGAAAAAGATACAATAGCTGCAGAAGAAGATATTCTACCTATCTATGATATTTCAATAGTAGGTAGAGAAGATAATAAGGATTTAAAGATTGTACAAGACTTTATTGGGGTTGTTGCAAGTGATAGAACCAAAGATTACTTGTTTGAAACATTTGGTGAAACATATAGAGTTGTTTATAAATAATAAATATAAAAATGCTGTTCTAAGTTATAGGACAGCATTTTTATTCACATCAAGTGAAATTTCATTTTCATCGCAGCGTTTTTTGCATTCAATTTTGCTTTTTCTTTTGAGGTGCCAGTTGCTATTATATAAGCATATCTATTTCCTAAGGAAACAGGTGTTGTTAGATAGGTACCTTTTTTTGGTTTTACATAGACATATTTAACTCCTTCACTATCTAAAACACTTGATCTTCCTGTTATTCTTTCTAGGATTCCATTTTTAGATAAAATAATATATTCCGCAAATGCATTTATCTCTAATCTTGGTTTAAAATTAGTTTTCATATTTAGAGCAAGTTTTAAATGTTCTTCTACTAAACTATATCCTAAACCTATTTGAATAAACTGATTCATTCCAGCTCCAGAAATTCTAGGATTGATTTCTATTAGTTTCCATTCATCATTTATACAGCGTATTTCAAGGTGGCAAGGCCCATTTTCTAATTTATGAATTTCTAAAATTTCATCAACTGCAGTTTTCAAATTAGTATAAAACTTTTTAGGATAATCAAGTACTAAACTATAGCCTGTTATAATAAAATGATCATTCATAAATCTTATTTCTTGTTCAATGATAGCTTCAATTATTATTTTCTTATTAATAGCTACAGCTTCTACGATGTACTGAGGACCATCTATAAATTCTTCAACTAATAGAATTCCTTTAGGGAATTGACTAAATAAATGATGTAAGTACTTTTTATATGTATAAAGATCCTTACAGAAGTAAACATCTCTTGAACCATTTGATTCGATATATTTAATAACAACAGGTAACATCTTAGAAATCTCATCGTAGTTTTTATAATTTGACTTATCGACTATTTTATAATTTGGATTGTATTTTGTATTATCTAAAACTTGTCTAGATAATAATTTATTTTGCATTTTCTCGTAAGCTAAATAAGAAAAGTTTGAAAGGTTACGCATCTGTGCTATTTTTGTTGCTAAAGCGCAATATGGATCAACAAAACTAACTACAGCTTTTATATCATACCATTTACTAAAATAATCTACCATTTTATTGACTTTTTCAAAATCATTAAAATCACAACCAGACATTAAATCAATTTCTGGGTATTTATATTTTTCAGCTAATTGCTTCTCGGATTGACTAAAAACAATAGTATAAAAGCCTAATCGTTTTGCTGCTGCAATTGCATCACGACTAGAACCAGATTTTTTTGTTCCAAAAAATATAATTGCTTCTATAATTAATCCCCCTTCTAAGATAAGTTATATACAATATATTATGTAAATTATATTTAAAGTGGTGTTTGATAACCCAAAAAAGAAAACTTTTGATTTTTGTGTCTATACACTAAAAAAATTATTGCATATATTATAAATAGATAAAAAAAGAATAGAGGGATAATATGTTAATTGGGATTTTGCACAATAGGAAAGATCCAAGAAAAGTTTCTAGAGCTTATTTATATAGTGCTATAGCTAAACTAGAAGGTGTAGATTTTTTTTATTTCACAACCAAAGGAGTCAACATTGAAGAAAGAATTATAAAAGGTTTATATTATGAAAAAGGAAAATGGAAGGAGAAACTGTATCCATTTCCTGATATTGTTATCAATTCCGCAAACCAAAAAACAAGGAAACAAAATGAGATTTATTACAGGTTAGAAAAGATTGTACCATATACAAGTTTTCCTGTTGGAAGCAAAGTTTTTGTATATAAAAAATTAGAAAAGAATAAATACTTAAGTCAATTTTTAATTCCTTATTTAGAAGTTAAAAGGCAAGATGATATAATTTTATTTTTAAAGAAACATAAAGCTATTATAATTAAACCTGTTAGGGGTCATCATGGTGATAATGTTGTAAAGGTTGAAGAAAAAGAAACAAAATTTATAGTAACTGAGAAAAACAAAATACAAGAATTTAATTTAGAGGAATTAATTAAATACTTAGATACACTTCCTTCAAAGATTCTTGTACAAAAATACATAGAGAGTAAAGTAAAAAGCGGTGAACCTTTTGATTTTAGACTCCATTTACAAAAGAATAAAGCTGCTGAGTGGGAAGTAACTATAATAATACCTAGAATTGGTTTAAAGAATGGAGTAATAACTAATATATCACAAGGATCACAAATGGTTGAATACCTAAAGTTTTTAAGAAATGAATACAAAGAAGACTATAAAAGCATTAAAGAAAAGATAGAAGAATTTGCACTTAAATTTGCTTATACATTTGAAGAACAATATCCATATTATTTTGATGAACTGGGAATTGATATTGGTTTTGATCAAGATAAAAACATTTGGGTATATGAAGTAAATTTTAGACCAGGGCATGTTTTTATTGAAGTTGCAACTGCAAAGAATGCAATCCAATATGCAATCTATCTAGCAAAAAAAAGGAGAAAAGAAAATGAAAAGAATAAGTCTAAATAGTATTTTAAAGGCTTTAAATCTAAGATTGATTGAAAAAGACATAATCATTAAAAGGGTAAAAGATGATATTAGAAAATTAGGAACCAATACCTTGATCTTTCATTTAAATAAAGACCAAGAAATTAATAATGATGAATTTAGAAAATACAAGGATTGTTATATCATAACAGATCAGCCAATTTTAAAAACTTATATAAACAAAGATAAATATATATATGTAGATAATATAAATATTGCATATAAGAATTTTTTAAATTATTATAGAAATTTATTTAATCCAACTGTAATTGCTGTAACTGGAACATGCGGGAAAACTACTACAAAAGAAATGATAGCTCAGGTATTAAAACATAAATATAAGGTTATAAATACAAAGGGAAGCAAAAATAATTTAAGATTTCACCATGATTATTTAATGAAATTTAATGAAGAGACAGAATATGGAGTATTTGAAACTGCAATCACTCATCCAGGTCATTTGATCTTAAACTGTGAAATCTTTAAGCCGCAAATAGGAATAATTACAAATATTGGAATAGATCACTTAAATTGGTGTAAATCCTTAAACAACTACATTAGAACAAAAGCTGAATTACTAGTTGGTCTTAAAAACAAAGGACATATAATTATTAATAACGATGATGAGAATATCAAGAAAATTGACTTCTCTAATTATAAAGGTAAAATATTAACATTTGGAATTAATAGTAAAGCGGATTATTTAGGAAAAGAGATAGAATTATTTTCAAGTAAAGTTATTTTTAAGTTAGTTGCTAATAAAGAAGAATACACTGTAGAAGTAAGTGGAAATGGGATTCACACAGTTTACAATGCTCTTGCAACAATTGCTTGCCTTGATACTTTAGGAATGGACTTAGAAGAAGCAATAAGTTATTTATCAAAATATATTCCTATTAGGAGTCATACCCAAATAAAAAATGGAATTAATGGAAGTACTATTATTGAAGATACTTGGAGTAGTAATCCTACTTCACTAAGTGCAGCTTTAGATGTTTTAAAAAATATGGATAGTAGAAAAACAAAAATAGCTGTAATTGGTAAGATTTCTTATCTTGGTGAATATAAAACTGATTTTTATAAAAGAATAGCAAAAGAAATTATAAATAAAAAAATCGATGTTTTGATAACTATTGATAATGATGCAAAAGAGATAGGTAAAAGTGCTATTAAGTATGGTATGAATTCTAATAATGTTTACAAGGTAAATAAAAAGGATGATTTATATAATTTATTAAAGAGGGTACTTAATAAAAATACAATCGCCTTATTTAAAACATCAATGCTTGATAAGAGTTCAAACGAAATCATAAATAGAATTATTGAAGATTAAAAAAAGCTGTGAGAATATTAGTTAACTAATACCTCACAGCATATTTTAATTTTATTTGCATTCACAATCATCCTCATCACCAACAAATTCATCAGAGCAACAAACAAATAATTTATTAAGAGGACAGTCATATAAAAGCAAAAATATTAGACCTAGAGCAATAATTATAAACGTGCCTTTTTTTCGATTATGATACCTATAACAATTGTAGTACATAAAACCATCTCCCTCTACCATTATTATATTACGGTTTAAGATGTAAGGTTCATTAAGAATCAATAAATATTTAAAAATTGTGCGATAACCACTTCAAATTATATTAAATTGAATACTATAGTGGTGAAGGGGGTGGTTTAATGAGATTAACAATTTTCCTATCCGCACTACTTTTAGCCGGTGTGTTCGGATTAACAATGTTAGCAGTATTTACAGGAATATCTAACTTTATACTATCTGTTGTACTTGCAGTAATTTTCGGTATCTTCATTATCGTTGCAATTAGCATTGCAATTGGTACGATATGTAGAAGACGTAGAGACTGCTGCTAATCTAAAACTAAGAACCTTTTGGATTATGAACCAAAAGGTTCTTCCCTATATTATATGAGAGGGAAAAAATAATGATACACGACTAATAGCTTTTTAAGTTTATACTACTATAATTTTCCATTATTTGTTATAGTTTGTAAATAGATATGGTATAGAACTCTTGCAAACGATTTCTATTTATGCTATAATTCTTTAGTAAAGGAGGATTGAAGTACTTTATGAGTATGAGAAGATTCAAAAATTTATTTATTGTAATGCTTATTGCATTTGTTACAGTTGTAGCAATAGGTTGTGGTGGTACTAAAATAGAACTATCATTTGAAGAAGAAACCTATTCAGTTGAAGTAACCAAGGAAATTACTTTAACTCCTACAGTTAAAAATGAGAAAGATGAAGAATACACTTTAGTTTTTTCATCTGAAGATACTGCTATTGCAACTTATGTTGATGGTAAAGTAAAAGGAATCGCTGTTGGTGAGGTTAAAGTTAAAGTTAGCCTTGAAGGACATGAGAAGGTATTTGCAGAAGTAACTGTAAAAGTTGAGCCACTAAAGCAACATAAAGTTGCATTTAACACAGATGGTGGAACTGCTGTTGCTGCTGTTGATGTAACTGAAGGACAAAAAGTTACAAAACCTGCGAATCCAACAAAAGAAGGACATGTATTTGTTGATTGGTATAAAGATGCTGCATTAACTACAGTATTTGATTTTGATAGTGCTGTTACTGCTGCTATGACTCTTTATGCAAAATGGGAATTAGCTGAATACAATGTTACATTTGATGTAGATGGTGGAAGTGAAGTTGAAGCTGTTGGTGTTAACCACGGTCATACAATTGATGAACCTAATGATCCTACAAAAGATGGATATACTTTTATTGGTTGGTTTAGTGATGAAGATTTAACAGAAGAATTTGATTTTGAAACTGAAATAACAGAAGATACAACTTTATATGCGAAATGGGAAGTTGTAAGTTATACTATTAGCCTTAACTTAAATGGTGGAACATTAGATCCAACATTCCCAACTACTTCATATACTGTTGAAAGTGATGATATTACATTACCTACTCCTATTAAAGACGGATATGATTTTATTGGTTGGTTTACAACTAGTGACTTCCAAGGAGAAGCTGTTACTGAAATAGAAACAGGTTCAACTGGAAATGTAATTTTATTTGCAAAATATGAACTTACTAAATATGAAGTTTCATTTGAAACTAATGAAGGAAGTGCTGTATCTGCTTTATTAGTAACTAATGGAGAAAATGCAGTTCGCCCTGCTGATCCAACTAAAGACGGATTCGTATTTGGTGCATGGTTTAGCGATGAAGATTTAACAACAATCTTTGATTTTAATACACCTATTACAGAAGACATTACTCTTTATGCAAAATGGATGACTGATGAAGAAGTATTCACAGTAACATTAAACTGGGAATATGCAGATAAAGATGAAGAAGTAACTGCATTCTTATTTGATTTCTTCACTTGGTTAAAAGATAAAGGAATTATTGAACGCGATGCTATGACTTTCTCAGAATTCTCTGGAAAAGATAAAACAGGTACTGGCGTTGATTCTAAATTTATCGGTGAATATATTAAATATATCGGATTAACTGGTGATGCTCTAGGTTTAGGTGAAGAGTATCGTGCTGGTTCAGTTAACCACTTAAGACTTCAAGGATTAAGAGATTCTGCTCCTGAAATCATTAATGATGCTTATTTCTTTAACTCAGTTGCATATCATGCAAAATGGGTTCAATATGCAAATTGGATTCATGATGAAACAAAAGCACATACAAATAGATTCTGGAGTGAAAGTGTTGGTCAATATGATATGATGAGATATCTAACTGGTATTAATGCTGGTGATGCTTCATACATTAAAGTTGAAGGAACCACTAATTTTAACAAGGGTGAATTTGAAATGGTTTATGATTATCATAATTATTCACCATCAACTCTTCCAGTTATAACTAAAGTTGGTTTCGAATTTGTTGGATGGAACACACAAGCTGATGGTGAAGGTGACTTTGTAACTGCACTTCCAGTTGATGCTCCTGCTGATTTAGAATTATTTGCAATTTTTGAAGAAGTTGTTGCTGTAGATGCTGATGAAGCGTTTATCGTTGATCCAAATGTTGTTTTAGCAACTGGTGAAGAATATGTGTTTGACGGAGTTCGTTATGAATTTGGTGTTAATGCATTCACAACTCTTGATGATGCAATGGATAAAATGGTAGATGGTTATACAGTATATCTAAGAGGTGCAACTTATACTGAAGCTATGACTATAACTAGCCCTAACTTCACTCTAACATCTGCTAATGGTGAAACAGCAGTAATTGCTGCTAAGATTACTTTAGCTGGTTTAGATGGTGAAACTGTAACTGGTCAAAATGGTATTACAATGACTGGTTTAGAGTTTACTGGTAAAGGTCAAATTTATGCAAAAGGTAAAATTGATGGATTTGTATTTGATAATAATAAAGTATATGATAGTACAATAACTGCATCTTTATATTCGCCTTTCACAAGAGCAGATGTAAATGCATTTATCCAATTCTATACACTTGCTAGTGAAAATGTGGTTGGTGATGTAACTATCACTAATAATACTTTTGATAATATGGCTTCTGATATTATATCTTTAGACCGTACAAGTGTTGGTAAAACTATCACTATTACAGATAATGAATTCACAAACTTCAAAGTTGGAGCTATCAGATTTGATGGTGGTTACAACAATGGAACATATAATATTTTGAGAAATAAATTTGAAAATGATGAATTAGGTGCTTCAGCTGCTATAGTATTTAGAGCATATAGTGCATCAAGTGGAAATACTCAAAATATTAATATTGAATACAATACATTTAAGAACATTGGTGATGTTAATAATGCAGAACCAGTTGAGACTCATCCTGGTTCAGCTGCAATTACTACATCTACATTTAATGATCAAAATGTAACAATTTCAGTAAAACACAATGTATTTGAAGGAAATGTAAATGATATCCACTTCCGTAATACAGGTGCGAATACAGGCACATGGACTGCAAATATTAATGAAAACCAATTCCTTGCAACAATTAACAGAGTATATTATGAAACAGTTGACTTAGCTGATTTAAATCATAACTACTTTGAAGATGCAGATGGAGTTGCAATTACTGATTTAGAAGTATTAGCTACTTTAATTCATCTTAATACAAACTATAGTGAATTAGGTACTAAAGAATAAATTAAAAAATAAGCATTTCTTCCCACAGGAAGAAGTGCTTTTATTTTCTAGTGCATTAAAATTGCTTCAAGACCGTTTTTTTATTATTATATTAGATATAATTTAAATAAATTTAAGGAGCTAGAAAAATGGAATATTTAGTTATTCTTTATTATCACTATACAAATATTGATGATTTAGAAACCTTTAGAGAAGAACACCAAGCATTCTGTAATGGCAACAATTTGCTTGGAAGAATATATATTGCGAAGGAAGGAATAAATGGTACATTATCAGGATTAAAAGATGATGTATATAAATATATGGATTACTTAAGAAGTGATGAACGTTTTAAGGATATCGTTTTTAAAATTGATGAACATTATGAGCATGCTTTTAAAAAGATGCATGTAAGAATCAAAAAAGAGTTAGTCAATTTAAGTTTAGAAGATGATATTAATCCAAAGAAAATAACTGGTGAATATGTAGAGCCAAAAGAGTTTTATAAGAGAATGCAAGAAGAAGATACAATAGTAATCGATGCAAGGAATGATTATGAACATGCAGTTGGTCATTTTAGAGGAGCTATAAAACCAGATATTAGAAACTTTAGAGACCTTCCAAATTGGATTAAGAACAATAAACGATTATTAGAAAATAAAAAAATCCTTACTTACTGTACCGGTGGTGTTAGATGCGAAAAGCTATCTGGTTGGTTAAAGAAAGAAGGATTTGATGATGTTGGTCAACTAAAAGGTGGTATTGTATCATATGGAAAAGATGAAATTGCGAAAGGGCAACTTTGGGATGGAAAGTGTTATGTCTTCGATAGAAGATTAACAGTACCAATCAATAGGGTTGAAAAAGTTGTTGTTGGTAAAGATCATTATGATGGTAGTCCATGTGAGAGATATATTAACTGTGCAAATCCTGATTGTAATGAACAAATTTTAGCAAGTGTAGAAAATGAAGCTAAATACTTAGGAGGTTGTTCATATGAATGTTCAATTCATCCTAGAAATAGATATGTAATGCAAAATAATATGAGTAAAGAAGAAGTAAATGCAAGATTAAAACAAGTCTTTCATTTTAATGAAAATCGTGCTACTATTTAAGTAGCATTTTTTGATTAAAAAATAATAAGTAATAAATGTTATATTAATACAAGGAGGGAAAACTTGAGAAAACTTAAAGTATTACTTTTCATTTTACTAGTATTATTGTTATTTGTGCCTATGAAAGTAAGTGCAGATATGTTTGAAAAACCAAGTGCAGAGATTAAAGTTGTTGGAGTCAATCAACCGTATTACTTTGAACTATTAATCAAAAGAAATTACCCTGTAGAAATGGTTGATGAAGAAACTCTTTCATATCGGTTAAAAGAATATTATAGAGATGATTTTCCTCTAGATATTTTAAATGGCTATCAAGATGAAGATGGATATGCATCAAGGACGCTATATAATGGAGCACCAGCTATATTATATAGTCTGCAAAATAATCTATTTAAAACTGGCTACTTTTCTGCTCCACAAGTATTTAAGATTGCTATTATAACTAAAGACGGAAATATCATAACTTCAAATGTAGTAACTAGAAAGTTATTTAGATCTACAATGACTTTTGATTTAACTGATGTTGATTTAAGTAAGTCACAATCGAATGTAGGTGTTGTAAAGGAAAACATTCCAATGGGTCATATATCGTGGAGATATATTGTTAGAGTTGCTGCGACTATTGGTGTTGAATTAATTATTCTTGCTTTGTTTATGTATAGACTAAGAAAAAGTTTCATCATTGTAGGTATTACTAATTTTATTACTCAGTCTATTTTAACTCTTTTTATGTTTATAGGTTACTATTCATGGGGAGCTGATATTGGGCTCTTGAGTGTTATAGTAATAGGTGAGATTTTAGTCTTTATTTTTGAAATGGTCTTTTATAGATATATGCTTAAAGAAAAGTCAAAATCTTGGGCTACATTTTATGGTTTTATTGCAAACCTTGCAACATTAATTATTTCTATTCTAACAATTAGTTTTATTTAAACAAGGAAGCCTTTTTAGGCTTCTTTAAATATATATGTGTTGTATAAAAAAATATAAAAAGATAATGTTATAATTTTATTGGAGGAATTTATGAAAAAAAAGATAATATTATTTTTATGTTTAAATAATTATGCAGAATGGGAAGCTAGTTATTTAGCATCCGCTATAAATGAATTAAGTAATAAGTTTGAAGTAAAGGTTGTATCAATTACGAAAGAACCAATAAAAACTATTGGTGGATTTACTACACTTCCTGATTATGATATTATAAATATTATAGATAATTATGAAGCTCTTTTCTTGATAGGTGGTTATTCTTGGGTATTAAAGGAAGCCAAGAAAGTAGTGCCATTAATTGAAAAAACAATCAAGGAAAATAAATTACTTGGAGCAATATGTGCAGCATCAGAGTTTTTGGCTGCTAATGGATATTTAAATAAGATAAAACATACAAGTAATGGGTTAGTAAGCTGTGAAGGTTGGGAGAACACCTTATATAATAATAGCGCTAATTATATAGATGCTCCTGCTGTTATTGATCAAAATATTATTACTGCAAATGGTACAGCTGCATTAGAATTTGCAAGACTAAGTTTATTAGAGTTAAAAGTTAATACAAAAGAAAAAATTGAAGAGTGGTATGAGTTTAATAAACTCGGACTCTGTGGATTTGTTTCTAAATATAATTTATAATAATTGTTGACATTGACGTAGCGTAATAGTTTATACTATTAGAGGTGGTGAAAAAATGAAATATAAAACTAATGAATTAGCAAGTCTTGCTGGTATAAGTAGTAGGACACTAAGATACTATGATCAAATTGGCTTATTAATTCCTAAAAGAGATGAAGTCTCAAATTACCGTTATTATGATAGTGAGATGGTTGATGCTCTCCAACAAATCCTTCTATTTAAAGAAATGGGTATAAAGTTAGAAGATATAAAGGTTTTGATGAAGACTTTAGATAAAGCAAAAAGAGTTGAAATTTTAAATGAACATTTAAAGGTATTGGAGTTAAAAAAAGTTCAATTAGAAAAGTTAGTTAAGAATGTGAAGACCACTATAAGCGCATTGAAAGGAGAAACTATTATGAGCGATAAAGAAAAATTTGCAGGTCTAAAAGCTGAACTTATCAAAGAAAATGATGATAAGTATAAAGATGAGGTAATCTCTAGATGGGGAGTAGACAAATATGAGAAGTCTAAAAAACAGTTTATGCATCTAACTGAAGAAGAATATAACAATATGCTTAAATTAGATTTAAGAATCATTGAAGTGTTAAAAGGAATTAAAGAAAATGATAGTCAAGAGTTAAGGAATGAAGTCGCAAATTTGCATAAAGCTTGGCTTACTTTAACTTGGGGAAATTATAACAGAGAAGCACATTTAGCTTTAGTTGATATGTATTTGGCTGATGAAAGATTTACAAAGTATTATGATAAATTTGGAACTGGTTTAGCAAAAATATTAAGAGATTCAGTTCACGAAAATTTATAAAAAAATTTGATTGACAATTGCTTACAAAAATTATACTCTATAAGTAGCTAATATCTTTGATATTGAACGAAAGGATGAACTATGAAGTATTTTGGAATAGGAATTATTCTCTTAGCTTTTGTATTATTTTTAACTGGTTGTAGAGTAAATAAGCAATTATTTAAAGGTAATGGTTTATTAAAATCAGAAGAGTTAAATAATTTTAATACTTATAATGCATATGAATTAGAAGTGAATTATATTAACCTAAGTACAGGGTCTATAAAAATTAAATTTATTGAAGGTGAAGTACCTTTAATTAAAGTAACAACTGATGAAGATATTTTAAAAACAATTAATTTAGAATTAAAAAACAACACGATTAAAATAATTGGTGATAAAAAATATAGATATGATGTTAAGGAGTTTACAATAGAAATTACGCAAGTAAAATTAAATGCATATAGTCTAGTTGGAGCATTTGATATAAAAGATGATTATGGAAATTATGATACATCATTAAAGATTGATGTGAATGGCGTATTTTCAGGTGATCTTAATTTGGAAAATGTGACAGAAAAGCTAAGTGTTAGTTTTGATGGCGTATTTTCATCTGATTTAAAAAATCTTAATTTGAAGACCGCCGTTTTTACATTAAATGGAACATTTAATCTAGAAGCAGAAGGTGAAGTTGAAAATTTAGATTTATCTTGTAATGGAGTTATTAACATTAATTTTAATAAGTTGGTTGCAAATACTGCAGATATTACAATAGATGGAACATCTTCATCTAGTTTTAATATCACAGAAGATTTAACTTTATCTGTAAATGGACTTGGAAGTGTATCTTATGCGGGAGATCCGAAAAAGACTAATCTTTCTAAAAATGGACTTATTACTGTTACAAAGAAATAAATTATAACCATAGGGTGGTTTTTAAATTTTATTGATTTATTAACAAAAAAACTAAACATCTCATATAATAAAGTATGAATGATTTAAGATTACAAAAGTACACTGTTAAAAAAGGTGATACATTATGGAAGATTGCCAGTTTATATCAAGTAGGGGTAACCGAGTTAATAAATGCAAATCCGCAAATACCAGACCCAGACTTAATATATATCGGGCAAGTAGTTAATATTCCTGCAGGTTCTACATATAGAGATATGGAACAAGAAATTATAAGATTAGTCAATCAAGAAAGACAAAATAGAGGATTAAGTCCGCTAAGTGAAAACTGGGAAATTTCTAGGGTTGCTAGAATTAAATCACAAGATATGATTGATTATAATTACTTTTCTCATAATTCTCCTGTATATGGAACTCCGTTTAAAATGTTGTCTGATTTTGGAATTAAATTCACCCAAGCAGCAGAAAATATTGCATCGGGGCAAACTTCAGCTCAACAAGTTATGAATTCATGGATGAACTCAAGTGGGCATAGAGCAAATATCCTAAACTCTAATTTTAATCAAATTGGCGTAGGTGTTGCTAGAGCTAGTAATGGAACATATTATTTCACACAAATTTTTATTAGAAGTTAATTCAAAAAGCTACCGAAGTGGTAGCTTTTTTGTTATTTGAATATTCCGTTTTTTAAAATATACATTACTTGGTCTGTTATATAATCAAGTTCATCAGTTGATATATTTTCTTTAAATACCACTTGCAAGCCAACAAAATTTGAAATTCCCATTAAAACAAAAGATAGGGTTTCTAAATCAATATTTTGATCAATTTCTTGATTAGTAACTGCTGTTTCTAATTGTTTCATATAAGATGCTGAGAAGTTTTTATAATATTGTATAAAGAGTTCTTTTTCCACAAACAAGGATTCCCAGATTAAACGATACGATAATTTATCTTCTATAGCAAACTCAATAAATGTTTTTAAACCAATTCTTTCTCTTTCGTATCTTGTTTGAAGATTAGAAATAGCATCTGATATTCTACCTCGAATTTTTTTTGAATAATCAGCCAATAAATAATCATAGACGGCTCTTTTATCATCAAAATATTTATAGAGTGTTCCTGTTGCTATATTAGCATCTCTAATAATTTCATTAATAGATGTTGATTGATAACCCTTTTTCGCAAACAATTCTTTTGCTGTTTCGATTATTTTTAAAAATGAATTGTTACCTGCTTTTGTTTTAGGTAGTCTAATTGTTTCTTTCATAATTTCACCTTATAAATTATAACGTAAAAATGAATAGTACGCAACCTTTGATTAATAATAAGTTTAAATTAAATATATTTTCTTGACAATGAATAATTATTAATGTTATTATAGAGGCGTAGAAACTGAATAATTATTCATTTTTAAAATAGATATATTTATTCAGCTTAATTTAATATATTTATGCAAAAAAGGACCCTGAAAAGTCCTAAAAATTAAGCATAATTATGAAAGCGTTAACAAGAAAGGAAGATAAATATGGATATCATTATTAGTGTTCTTGTATCTTTTTCATTTCTTTCTCTTGCGACCTTAGGTATTGTACTTATTTTTAAGACAAGTACTACTACAAACTTTGCGCAAGGGATGTTAGGAATTTTAGGTGCATATACCACGAGTTACTTAATAGATCCAGCTGGTATTAGTGATTTTACTGGATTACCAAGTGTTATAATATCTGGTCCAATGCAACTAATCTTACCAATTATTGGTGGTATGGTTGTTTCATTCGTTTTTGGATATTTAATAGATGCACTTATATTTAGAAGAGCAAAATACACAAATGCACCAACAAAACAAATAATAACAATGGGGCTTGTAATTATTTTAACGGGTTTAATTCCAACACTTTTCGGTGCAACCGTAAGAAGAGCTAGTTTTCAGTTTACAACTAAGACTGTAAAAGTATTAGGTGTATCTACACCACTTCATGGAATTATTACATTTTTCCGGTTTTATTAATATAATAAATAAAATCAATAAATATAATAATATATTTCCCCATTGTGCTAAGTTCCAAATACTTAAGATTCTTGGAGTTATAGTTTGACCAACTATTAAACGATTCTGATAGAGCTGTTGGTGATACAACTGCAAAAGCATTATGGGCAAATCCATATGCAATGGCTGGCTATGTAGCTGCTAAAACATTTGTAGCATTATTAGACAGAGTAGAAGATTTTGACACTCTAACATGGGAAAAATTTATTGAACTTGCAGAAGCTGAACCAGTTAAGTTACCACTTGCTGGAACAATTGACTGGAAAGATGGAAAGAGACATGGATTAGCAGAACTTGCTTTAACAAAATTCTCTTATGCTCCTACAGTTTCATTTGCAAAGATTAGAGAAGTTGAATCTAAAAAGATATTAATGCTAAATAAAAAAAGTAGTTAATAGATAGCCCCTTGCTGTATAATAATAGAAGGGGCTATCCATTCCCTCAAAGGTGAACAAATATTCATATTAGGAAGGAGTATAATAAATGAGTAAAGTTTTTATTGTTGCAGCAAAGAGAAGTGCAATTGGTTCTTTTTTAGGAACATTATCACAAATTTCTCCTGCTGATTTTGGTGCTCAAGTTTTAAAACAAACATTAGAGTCTGGAAATATTGATCCAAAAACAATCGATGAAGTTATTATTGGAAACGTGTTGTCTGCTGGGCAAAAGCAAGGTCTACCTAGACAAATATCAGTTAATGCAGGTATTAGCGCAGAAATTCCAGCTTATACTGTAAATATGATTTGTGGTTCTGGAATGAAATCAGTTCTAAATGCCTATGTTAATATTAAAGCTAATATGGCAAATGTAATTGTTGCTGGTGGAGTTGAATCAATGAGCCAAGCTCCTTACTTAGTTGATGGAAAAGTTAGAAATGGCGTAAAAATGGGTTCATTTAACTTAGTTGATTATATGATTGAAGATGGCTTAACTGATGCATTTAATGGATATCATATGGGAATCACTGCAGAAAATGTAGTAGATCAATATCAACTTACAAGAGAAGAACAAGATGATTTCGCATGGGTTTCTCAACAAAAAGCAATCAATGCTGATGATAAAGGATTATTTAAAGACGAAATTATCCCTGTTGTTATAAAAACAAGAAAAGGTGATATTGTCTTTGAAAAAGATGAATATATAAACCGTACAACCACAAGAGAAAAAATCGGTAGTTTAAGACCAGCCTTTAAGAAAGATGGTAGTGTTACTGCAGCTAATTCATCAGGAATTAATGATGGAGTTAGTTTTGTAGTAGTTGCTAGTGAAGAAGCAGTTAAAAAATATAATTTAACTCCGCTTGTAGAAATTATTGGTGTAGGTCAAGCTGGTGTTGATCCAAGTGTTATGGGACTTGGTCCAATTCCTGCAATTAAAAATGTTTTAGAACATGCAAATTTAAAACTATCTGATATTGATACATTAGAATTGAATGAAGCTTTTGCTGCACAATCTTTAGGTGTTATTAAAGGTTTAGCTAAAGAACATGGCATGAGTGAAGAAGAAATAATTGCGAAAACAAATCCAAATGGCGGAGCTATTGCTTTAGGTCACCCAGTTGGAGCATCAGGAAATAGAATTATTGTTACTTTAATTCATAATATGTTAAGAGATAAAAATAATAAATTAGGTCTTGCTAGTTTATGTATTGGCGGCGGTATGGGTACTGCTGTAGTATTAAAAAAGGTTTAAGTAGGTGAAATAATGAAAAAATTAGAAAATAAAATTGCAATAGTTACCGGTGGGGCAAACGGTTTAGGAAGGGAAATGTCGTTATTATTTGCAGAAAATGGTGCAAAAGTAATTGCGGCTGATTTAGCTGATTTAACATATTCTCATGAAAATGTAGAAGGAATGAAACTAAATGTTGCTAATGTAGAAGAAGTGAATAAATTCTACGAAGAAGTAATTAAAAAGTATGGACGCGTTGATATATTAGTTAACAATGCAGGAATTACTAGAGATGCTATGACTAGAAAAATGACTGATGAACAATGGAACATGGTTATTGATGTTAACTTAAAAGGTGTATTTAATCTTACAAGATTAGTTGGACCTGCTATGCAAGCACAAGGCAGTGGATCTATTATCAATATATCTTCAGTTGTTGGTGTATTTGGTAATATTGGTCAAGCTAACTATGCAGCTACAAAAGCTGGTGTTATCGGTTTAACAATGACTTGGGCAAAAGAATTTGCATTAAAAGGTGCTAATGTTAGAGTAAATGCAATTGCTCCTGGATATATAATGACTGATATTCTAAAAACAGTTCCTCAAGATTTATTAGACAAATTTGCAGCTTTGACAATGCTTAATAGATTAGGTGAGCCTATTGAAATAGCAAAGACTGCACTTTTCTTAGCATCTGATGATGCATCGTATATAACTGGTCAAACAATTAATGTTAATGGTGGAATGCGTTTATAAAAATGCATTGCACAATAAAGGAGTGATAATATGGCTAACCATGTTGGTATAATGAGTACTGGTATTTATTTACCAAAAGGAAGAATGACTGCAAAAGAAATAAGCGAAAAGACAAATGGTGTTTGGAGCGAAGAAGCAGTTATTGAGAAATTAGGTATTGTAGAAAAGGTAGTACCAGGAGATGGGCCAGAAGATGGCACACAAGAAATGGGTGCACTTGCAGCCATTGAAGCAGTTAAAAATGCAAAAATTGATCCACTTGAAATAGATGTTATTTTATGTGTGACAGAAGAATATAAAGAATTTCCTCTCACTACCTCTGCATTATATGTCCAAGATAGAATTGGGGCATTTAATGCATGGGGTATTGATGTTCAAAATCGTTGCTGTACAACTGTATCTGCTATGAAAATGGCAAAAGATATGCTTTTAGCTGATGATGAAATTGATACTATTATGGTAGTTGGTGGATATAGAAATGGTGATTTCGTTGATTATACAGATAGACATATGTCGATGATGTATAATTTAGCAGCAGGTGGTGGAGCAGTTATTTTAAGAAAGAACTTAGGAAAGAATATATTACTTGGTTCTCATATAATAGCTGATGGTACATTATCTAGAACTGCTGGTGTAGAAATAGGAGGTATATGTAATCCTATTACATCTAAAAATTTAGAAGAAGCAAAGAGATCACTTAGATTATTTGATCCCGAAAGAATGAAAAATAGACTTAATGAAGTATCAATGCCAAATTGGTTAAAGTGTATTGATGAAGCATTAAGAAAATCAGACTTAGAAAGAAAAGACATTGACTTCCTAAATATCCTTCATATTAAGAGAAGTGGTCATAAAGCAATGCTAACTGAATTTGGCTTAAATGATGATCAAACTATCTATTTAGAAAAATATGGTCATATTGGTCAAGTTGATCAAATTCTTACATTGCATTTGGCTCAAAATGAAGGTAAAATAAAAGATGGCGATGTTATTGCTACAATAGTGGCTGGTATTGGTTATGTATGGGCAGCTAATATAATTAAGTGGGGACCACTTAATAAGTAGCAAGGAGGATATGAATGTATAAAGATAAATTAATAACAGCAGAAGAAGCGGTAAAATTAGTTAAATCTAATGATCATATTGTAGTTGGAATGATGGGAGCTGAACCACAAAGTTTTATGAATGCTCTTCATTTGCAAGCTCGTGAAGTTAGGAATGTAACTGTTTCTTCTTGTCTACCTATATTAGAAGCAGAATTTTTCATGAATCCTAAATATAAAGAATGCTTTAACCTTAATTTACGAAGGAGCAGGGCATTCAATAATAGTTGATGAACCTGAAAAATTAGTTAAAGATATTTTGGATTTTATAAAATAGTATTAAAACAAGCATCTTATTATATTAAATAGGATGCTTTTTATAAATATTTAGTTATTGATTTTAATCTAATCATTAAAACATAAAAAACTAAAATTAATGATATAATAAATATGGATGGATTTACCATATTTATCTATTCAAATATTTAAGAAAGGGAGTTAAGTATTAATGAAAGAAAACCCAATGGCAAAAAATGGCTTAAAAAGTTATTCGCCTAGTAGAAACGACAATGTAAGTGAACATAAACATATGACTCATGAACATGGTGCACCAGTATATGATAATGAAGATACAATGACTGCTGGTGTTAGAGGCCCCGTATTAGCTCAAGATGCATGGCTATTTGAAAAACATGCACACTTTAATAGGGAGGTTATTCCAGAAAGAAGAATGCACGCAAAAGGTTCTGGTGCATTTGGTACTTTTACAGTTACACATGATATTACAAAATATTCTAAAGCAAAGATATTTTCTGAAGTAGGTAAGAAAACAGAAATGTTTTTAAGATTCTCAACTGTTGCTGGTGAACGTGGGGCAGCAGATGCAGAAAGAGATATTCGAGGATTTGCATTAAAGTTTTATACTGAAGAAGGTAACTGGGATTTAGTTGGTAATAATACACCTGTGTTCTTCTTTAGAGATCCAAAGAAATTTATTGACTTAAATCATGCAGTAAAAAGAGACCCAAGAACTAATATGCGTTCTGCAAATACAAACTGGGACTTTTGGAGTTCACTTCCAGAAGCTTTATTACAAGTTACAATTACAATGAGTGATAGAGGAATACCATCAAGTTATAGATTTATGCATGGATTCTCATCTCATGCTTATTCATTGATTAACGATAAAAATGAAAGAGTATGGGTTAAATTCTTCTTTAGAAGTCAACAAGGTATTCTTAATTTGACTGATCAAGAAGCAGAAATGGTTGTAGCAAAAGATAGAGAAAGTCATCAAAGAGATCTATACGAAGCAATTGAACAAGGAAAATATCCAAGATGGACTATGTTTATCCAAGTAATGACTGAAGACCAAGCAAGAAAGTATAAGAATAATCCGTTTGATCTAACAAAAATGTGGCCTAAAAATGAGTTTCCGCTCGAAGAAGTTGGCTATTTTGAATTAAATAGAAATCCTGATAACTACTTTGCAGAGGTTGAGCAAGCTGCATTTAATCCAGCTCATAATGTACCTGGGATTGGTTACTCGCCTGATAAAATGTTGCAAGCTCGCCTTTTAACTTACGGAGATGCACAAAGATACCGTCTAGGTGTTAATCATCACCAAATTCCTGTAAATGCACCTAAAGGTGTAAAAAATCATCATCCATTCCATAGAGATGGACAAATGAGAGTCGACGGTAATTTAGGTAGTGAGCTTCATTACACACCAAATAGTTATGGAGCACATAAAGACCATAAACATTTAGAAGAACCTCTTCAAGATGGTGGAGATGTTGCGTTCTTCGATTATAGAGCTGATGACTATGATTACTTTACACAACCTGGACAGCTATTTAGAGCAATGTCTAAAGAACAACAATTAGTTTTATTTGAAAATACTGCACGTAATATGGGTGACTCCACATTACAAATTAAACACCGCCATATAACTCACTGTTATCAAGCAGATCCTGAATATGGAAAAGGTGTTGCGAAAGCACTGGGCATAGATATTAATGATGTAGATCTAACTCCAATGAAGAGTGATTCACGCTCTACTTGGGAAAAAGATAATGCACGTGGTTTTGAGAAACTTAATGTTCCAACAACACCTGCAATGCCAGCTAGCGCTAAAGATCTTCCTCCTCATGGAAGAGATACAAATGCAAAAGATCCTGTTTCCTTATATGATTGGAAAACAGATCCACATGTACTATAAATAGTTTTAAAAAAAAGCAAGATTTAGATTTTCTAAGTCTTGCTTTATTAAATTCATAATACTTTAAATATTATTATGATATAATTTTATAAATGGAGATATGCGTTATGGGTAACAGTCCAGTTTTAACAGCAATAATTATTTGTTCAATTGTGGGATTAATTAATTTTCCTATAAGTTATTTATTTGCAAAGATTAATAAAGCCTTAGCTTTTCTAGTACCTGGGTTATTTATTGTCTTTGGTTTATATATGCTTTATTTAAGCTTTTCAACTGAAGGACTTGGTTTGTTAATTATTGGAGTATACATTGGCTTTGCCATAACTGGCTTTGTTGGAAGTATGATTACATCATTACTAGTCTTCTTTAAATTCAAAAAACAAGAAAAAAATAAAGCAGAGATTCAAGAATAAAAAAGGCTATTCGCCTTTTTTTAAAATCTCTCTTACTTTTTGTTTTAGGATAGGAATAACTTCATCTTCAAACCAAGGGTTATTTATATACCAGCCAATATTTCTTGGAGAAGGATGAGGTAGTGGGATGAATTTTGGAAGGAATTCCCTAAACGCTAAAACATTTTGAGTTAAATTACTTTTCGCATTTTTCAAATAAAATTTTTGCGAATATATTCCAATTAGAATTATCAATTCAATATTTTCTATATGTGATAGAAGTTGTGGATGCCATAGAGGTGCGAAATCTTTTCTTGGAGGTAAATCTCCAGATTTTCCTTTGCCTGGAAAATAGAAGTCCATAGGGATTTGCGCAAAGTTATCAGGATTATAAAATTCATCCCTTGTAACACCTAACCAATTTCTAAGTTTATCTCCACTTAAATCATTCCAGGTCATTTTTGAATTTTGGGCTTTAATTCCTGGTGCTTGCCCAATTATTATTATTTTTGATTTGGGACTAATAGTATAAAGTGGTTCAATTCCTTTAAGAGTATACTCTTTATTACTTGGATGATTAATTATTGCTTGCCTTATTTTTTCTAATTCTTTATTCATATGGTTCACCTTCTATCTTTATTATACTACATTTTTATAAATTGATTTAGCAAATACATTCTTTAATAAAACATTGAAGAGGAGAGTCAAAGAGAAGTAGAAATAAAACAATAAAGGCTATGATTAAAAATGCAGATCTTCCTCTTGGATTATGATAATAAAATGGATAATATGTTCTCATAATATAATTCTCCTTTCTACTATATTATATTAATTTAAGAGTCTGATTGTTAATAAATATAAGAAAAAGAAAGAGTTTTAAAACTCTTTCTTTTCGACAAATATGGGGTTAACTTCTTTTAAGGATAGAATATTCTTTCGATACATTTTCTTCCCTACTATATAATATTACAAATGTATAAAAAGTGTTAATGTTTTTTTAAGTAAAGATTAATTGCATTATAAGTGCTGTTATGATAAAATTATCAAAAGAGTAGGTAGGAAGAGATGAAGAAAATAACAATTATTGTTCCAAGTTATAATGAAGAAGAAGTTTTAAAAATCTTTTATAACGAGGTAAGAAAATATTTAATTGAAGATTATGATTTTAATATCTTATTTGTTGATGATGGATCTAAAGATAATACATATCAAGTTATCAAAGAATTAAACAATATAGATAGTAGGGTTAAGTATATATCGTTTTCCAAGAACTTCGGGAAAGAAGCTGCAATGTTAGCTGGGCTTGAAGGAGCTAAAAGATTAAATAGCGATGCTGCTATATTAATTGATGCTGATCTTCAAGATCCTCCTTCACTAATATTAGAAATGCTAAAATATTATGAATTAGGATATAAACATATATATGCAAAACATAGAAAAAGAGTTGGAGAACCATTTTTAAAAACTCTTTTCGCAAAACTTTTCTATAAAGTATATGCTTTTCTTACTAAAGATAAAAATATGGCAAAAGGTGCTAGAGATTTTTGTTTGATGGATAGATCTGTAATTGATGCGTTTTTAGCAATCAAAGATCAAAATCGTTTCACAAAAGGTATTTTTTCTTATGTAGGATTTGAAAAGAAATGTATTGAATTTGATTATGTACCAAGAGCAGCTGGTAAAACTAAGTGGTCATTTAAGAAATTATATAAATATGCATGGATGGGGATTAAACAATTTAGCCATGTACATTTATTAATTCCTAGACTACTTATAATACTCTCATTTTTAGTTTTAGTATTTGATACAGTATATAGCATTATAAATAAGAACTTTAATTATCAAATAATGCTATTTGAAATCTTGTTTGTATTTGTATTTCTATCCATCTATATATTGGTGAAATTAGTTTATGAAGTAAGAGATCAAAGTTTAAATAGACCAATGTTTATAGTTGAGGATAGTAATATTTATGATGAAAGACAAAGTTAAGAATTTAATTCAAATTATATTCTCTGAAAAATTTATCCGATTTTGTATTATTGGTATTATTAATACAATTATTCATTTAATCGTTTATAATCTTTTAAGAGAAGAACATGGTGGAACTATCGCAACAACAATTGCATTTATTGTAGCTAGTTTATTTTCATATTTTGCTAATTCTTTATATACGTATAAAACAGCAATTAAGAAAAAAACTTTCTTCCTTGCGATGTTAGTTTTTATTATAAAGTTAGCACTTAACGATGGTTTAGAGTTTGGATTTTCTTATCTTTTCAATAGATTTGATTTAACTGAATTTATAAAATTCAATCCAATATTTATTACAGCAATAATTTTACCAATGCAATTTTTAGTTTTTAATAGAATATTTAAGGAACCAAATTATGGAAGCAAACAAGCAGCTAAAACAGAGGAATCTTCTGTTTAAAGAAAAATTTAATAACTTAAATTTATATCTAAAATATACAATTGTTTTCATCTTTATAATGCTAATTGGATTACTTCCAATTGAAATAAAAAACGGATCATTTTTATTTAGTGGTCTGTTTGTTTCTAGAGATGCAGGATTTGATGGACTTAAGCAGCATTTGCTTTTTATGAATGATTTTATTTCGCATATAAAAGAAAACTTATTTAGTGGTGGAATATCCCTTTTTAGGTATGATATTGGCCTTGGAAGCGATTTTATTAACCACTACACATATTATTCACTCTTTGACCCTATATTGATTGTAGCGTATATTATACCTCTTAGGTATATAGAATTTAGTTATTATTTGTTGATAATGCTAAGACTTTTCTTAACTGGTATATTCGTAGTTATGCTTGCAAAGAAGTTAGGAATTAAAAAAGATAAGTCACTTTTAATAGTTGCAATTATTTATGTATTTAATACAGCAGTATTATTTAGTGCATTTAGGCACCCTATGTTTATAAATGGACCAATGTATTTAGCTTTAATTTTCTTTGGTTATGAAAAGATAAAGAAAAATGAGAGTCCTGTTTGTTTTATCTTTGCTGTCTTTTTAGCAATCATAAGTCAGTTTTATATTTTCATTTATCTAACTTTTGGTTTTGTATTATTTGAAGTAATTGATTTCTTTAGAAACTATAAAAAGACTCTCATTATAAAATATATAAAAATAAATCTTTATTACTTTTTAGGAGTAATGTTAGGAGGATTTGTATTCTTTACTCAAGTTTATGCTACATTAGCAGGAGCTAGAGTTGGGTCTAAAGGTTTTGAATTATATCAAGCAATTGATTATGCTGTAATTATATTTTCTAATTTTCTACCTGCTGCAGGAGATCATTATACTGCGGGTATTGGAAATTTCTTTGTGTTTATTATTTGTGCTTATTTTATATTTAAGGAAAAGAAAAAATCTAGTTATTCAATATTTTTTGTTGTGTTATTAATTCTATCTTTTTCTGCATTATTTAGTTATGCATTAAGTATTGGTAGTTATGTAGTAAATCGCTGGCTATTTTTACTAGCCCTTCCTAGTAGTATTATAGTTGGGAAGTATCTTGATACTAATGTAGAAACAGATGAAGTAAGTATTAAAAAGACTGCAAGAGTTGTTTCTATATTATTTATTTTTGGTATTTATAGTTTATTATCTTATGGGATATCTAAAGTATTCTTAAATGAAACCTTTCTAACAAGTCTAGGAATTCTCCTATTTGTATTAGCGATTTTAATTAGTTATTTAGTATATAAAAAACAAATAGGATTTAACTTTTTAAAGAAAATTCTAAATAGTAAGAGATTATATAAATATATAGTATATAATAGCTTATTTGTAATCTTAATAGTATCTGGGATATATTGCTTTATCCTATCCCCTAAAGATGCACTAACTACCTATTATTCAGATAGTGATTTATATGCTGATGTAATTAATGATACAGACTTTTACAGGGTTGAACAAGAAAGGTTTGTTGCTGGTTTAAGTGATTTTAGTAATGATGGTATATATTATGGCTATCCTTCAACTTCAAGTTACAATTCTATAACTAATGGAAAAGTTTTAGAATTTATTGAAGATTATAATATTGTAAACAGTAATAATAGTGTTGGTTATAATGGTCTAAATGGTAGAACAAGATTGTTAGCTTTAAATCATGTGAAGTATGTGATCATTAGAGAATCAGAAAACACACTTCCTCCAGCTGGATTTAGTTTTTATAAAGCAATAAATGTTCATAAATATGATGAAGTTAAGAATATTTATGATAAAGGTGGAAACATCTTAAAAGATAGTAATAATGAATTTGTTTATGAAAAGGCAAATATTTATATTAATAATCTATATTTAAACTTTGGTGTTATTTATGATTCTTATTTAACTAAAAAAGATATTAAATATTTAAGCAATGTTGAAAAGGAAAAATTACTTACAAAAACAATTGTTTTAGATATTGATTCAGCAGATTTTAATAAGTTTAGCGGTTCATTTAAAGAAAAGAAATCTCTAGTTGATACAATAAACTCAAATAATATTTTAATAACTAACAAAAAGATAGAAGTTTTAGAAGATGGTTATTTATCGTTTAAGATTTTGAATGTACAAACGAGTGAAGTATATGTAGAGATAAAAGGACTAAAGAATATTAAAGAAAGAAAATCCTTTAATACAATTTATTCAACTCATGCTTACACTAGAGAAGTTAGAAACTATGGTTATGCATCTAATATGTATATAGAAAACGAAAACCATTTAGTTAATTTAGGATATTATGAAAATGAAGATGAATTAGAAGTTACTATAAAGTTAGATCCAGGAGTTTATGAATATAATGAAATTGGTTATTATGTTGTTGATTTAACTGAACTAGAATCTGAAATAAATTCCTTGAATCAAAATTCTCTAACAGAGTTAGAGATAACTGCAAATAGCCTTAAAGGAAAAATTAATACAGCAATTGATGGTTATATGTTTCTATCAATACCTTATTCAAAAGGATTTAAGGTATTTATTGATAACAAAGAAGTAGAAGTATTAAATGCTAATACAGGGTATATGGCTGTTTTTGTACAAAAGGGAAATAAGGAACTAGAAATTAAATATTTTACACCTGGTTTAGAAATAGGTTTATATGTAAGTGCTCTTTCCTTAATAATTTTAATTCTTATTATAAGGTTTGAACTTGTGCATAAAACGACTAGAAATTACCAAACTAATAAAAACGAGGAAGAGAATGAAAAAAATAGTACAGTTTATAAATAGCATATATTTCATTATATTAGTGAACTTACTTGCAATTATTTTTTGGTATCTTAAAGAACCAGCAACTGCATATATAATCTATTTAGTATTTTGTATTATTATCATTCTTACAAAAGCTAACAGGAGTGTAATTGCATCCTTAATATTAAGTGCAATTATAACTTATAGAGTAGAAGACGAATCAAGTCTTGCAATGCATGAGGTTTATGCAAAGATATTTATTCCTCTAGGAATTATTGCAATAGTTTTATTTGTTATTGATATTATAAGAAGGAAAACAAGATTTAAGTTTAGTTTAATATTTTTTGGATTCTTAAGTGTTTTAGTAGTTAATATTTTATCCTTTATTAATGTGGAAGGAGAAGATTTAACATATATTGCAACTTTAGGAATATTACAATTACTAGCGTTTGTGATTATTTATGTTTATTTACTTAATACTCATGATAATGAAGGCAAGAAGTATATCTCAAGTGTAGCATTAATTACTGCAACTGCAATTACTATTGAACTTGCAATCAGTTATATTATGCTAGATGGTTTACCTAATAAAGGCGATAATGATTTATTCTGGGCAGTAAGTAATACTATAGCAATGTTTTATTTAGTATTAATACCAATAGGTTTATATAATTACTTTAGGGACCAAAAAAATTATTATGTATTACTTATAACTGGTTTTAATTTCTTTATGATGTTATTTATGCTATCAAGAGGAGCTTATTTAGCACTTGGAATATTAATTATACCAACTGTTATTACAATGGCCTTAATAGCAAAAGACAAGAAAAGATTATTAATTGATACTTTCGCAACCACATTAATTTGTATTATAGTTTCCTATGCAGTTGGTACTAAATTAGGGTTATTAGAAATGCTTAAGGAATATTTTGAAGAAATTACATTTTTTGAAGATAATGGCAGAAAAGAACTTTATATTATGGGATTTGATTTATTCAAAGAATACCCAATATTTGGTGCAGGAAGTTATAGTGGTGCTTATTACTTAAAAGATTATAGTTTAGGAACATATCATAACTATATTGTACAAGCTATAGCAACAACTGGAATTCTTGGTATAATTAGTTTAGGGTTCTTTATCTATAGTGTTATAAAAACAAGTTTAAAGAAGAACTACTTCAATATCTTATATTTAATTAGTTTCTTATATATATTAATTCATGGTTTAGTTGATAACTCATTCTATAATCCAATTATTATGATATTCTTAGCTTGCACAATGCCATTTTTAGAAGAGTATCATGAAAATTTAGAAGATTTAAAAATAAATTAAAAATGCAAGAA
>Ga0265293_10001134_pt1 | contig 59826 bp, 49 predicted proteins | sample Munlanlewell138R_FD_192505 | JGI IMG/M metagenome (GOLD analysis project Ga0265293, IMG submission 192505) | Leachate microbial communities from a municipal landfill in Southern Ontario, Canada - Leachate well 138R | ecosystem: Engineered > Solid waste > Landfill > Unclassified | place: Canada...
TTCGGCGGCTGTCACCTTCTTTTCCCCCGGCGCCACCTTGATGTTGGATAGGGAGGGTTTGTCAAAAGTGCCGCCGAGGCTGAAGCTCACGTCCCTGAAGTCGTCATCCCGAAGGCTTGAACCCGCGCCTTCCAACACGCCTGTCAGGATCCCGGCAAGGTTCTGGGTGGAAGCCAGGCCGCCCAGTCCACCGGTGGCCCCTCCGAGGAGGGCATTGATGACCTTTATGTTTATTTTGCCGTTGCAGGCCAGGTTGAGCTTCCTGTCCGGTCCCACGCCTCCCGACGCGGCCAGGAATTCGTACAGGGGATCCCCCTGCGGCGCCCTGACCAGGGTGTCCTTGGCCAGGATCAGTTTCCCCGTCTGGAGGTCGAAGGGGGCGTAGACCGAGGCGAACTGTAGTCCCTTGGAGCGATGGACAGCGGCCACCAGGTCGACCAGTTTGAACCCCGAGATCTGTCCCTGACCCGTCTTGAGAAGTCCCTTGCCCGTATATTTCAACTGCTCGCCGAGGCTTCCGTTCAGCTTCGCGAAAAGTTCAGCTCTGCCGGTGATGTGCCCCTGCAGATTGAAAGCTTCCTTCAGGAGCGCGTCCACATCGGTGTCCTTAATCTCGACCTCGTCATAGAAAGTCATGCCCGACAGATTCAGCGCGAAATCGTTCAGTATCTTCCCCCCGTAGAGCCGTCCCGCCCCGTCGGGTGAAGTCAGCCTTTCCCCGTCCAGCGCCAAGGGAAGGACTATATTGGTTATCTCCATTCCCATGACCCGGACCGAGGCTGAAGTGGCCTTGCCGGAACCGCTATTTCCTCCTTTACCGAAACGACCCTGGAACTCCAAGTCGGCTTTCCCGGTGATATTCAGGGGCTTGAGTTTCTCGAATCTCGAGAGGAGGGGATTCAGCTCCAGGCTCTTGCCGTTGATTTCCAGATCGGAGGCAAAGGGCGTCAGCCGGACGTCACCTGTGACCGACATTGAACCGTTTCCCACCTTGCCGGAAAGGTCTTCTATCCTCATGCTGGTCGTGTCCCCGGAGACCTTGACCTTTACGCCGTCCACCTTGAGGCCCGCGGCAGCGATGAAGGGTGCTGTGGCGTTTATCGAGAGCTTCGGGTTTTCGAAAACCCCGTTAGCGACGGCATCGCCCGTAAGGATGCCAGCCAGCGGGAGCTTCGCGCCCCCCTTGAGGGTCATCTTTTCGAGGTCGATGTTCGAGGCCTTCACGGCCAGGTTAAGGGCCGTCTTTTCCAAGGGGTCCTCCAGGGTGACGCTCCCGCCTGCCGTAAGGGTTCCCGCGCCCATCAAAGCGTTCCCCTGTCTTATCGTTATGACCTTCGCCTTTTTCTCGAGCTCCACTTTCAACGCCTGGATCATGGTTCCCGCTATCGAGGCGGAATCAGCGCTGATATCCAAGCGCAGATCGGAGGGGACCCCTGCCTTGAGGTCGGAGATGTCCGTACCGGCCCTCAGGTTCGTAAAGCTGTAATCGTCCATGAGCGAGAGCGCCCTGGAAAGAAGGCTGACATGGACAGAGGGCCTCGATAGAGGGCCCTTGACCTCGGCCTCTACAGCCATTTCTCCTTTCAGGCGATATCCGGATACGGGCGGGTAGAAGGTAGAGAAGAAAGCAGGGTCTAGATTCGAGGCAAGTATCGCGATGTCTCCCGTCCTTTTGTCGGAAGTCAGGTTCGATATCTTGCCTTTACCGGAGATGACGGCCCTCTTCCACTCGGCTTTCATGTCGGAGAAGGAAAGAAGGTCTTCTTTGAGATGGTAATCGAAGAAGGTCGAAGGCCTCTCCAGGGTATTCGGCCCCAGGGTGACCCTTTCCGACCAGATTTTGCCGGACAACCCCAGGGCCTGGGCGGGGCCGGACAACCGGTAATCGGCGTTCAAGTGCCCTTTCAAGTCCATGTCTCCCACGGCCGGGACGATCTTCTTCAGCGAATCCAGCGCAAGGGACCTCAAGGTCCCTTGCAGGGAAGCCGTGGGACTTCTCATAAAATTTGACACCGTCCCGCTTAAGGAAAGTGGGGCGCCTTCGAATTCGCCCCTGCCGGCGATATTGATATTACCGCCCTTTATCCTGGCGTTTATGCTGGTGGCACTGGCGGTATAGTCCCTGAAACCGAGTTTTCGTGCCTCGAAGGAGACCTGGCCTTCGGGGTTGGAGACCTGGCCTTCGAGGAGAATTGAGAAATGGTCCAGAGTGCCGCTCACGCCCTTCAATTTTTTGGAGACCTGCGAGAGGGTTTCCAGGTCCGCGGCGGAACCCTTGAGGTCCACTTTCATCCGAGGGGGTGATTTGGGGTCGAACACGAAAGCCAGGTCGCCCTTAAGGGGAAAGCCGAGGGTGAAGGCCTCCAGGTCGGCCACGTCAAGCCGGTTGTTGATAAATTTCCACCGGGCGGAAGCCTTTTCAACGGGGATGCCCGAGACAAGGCTTCCGGAATAATCAAGGTGGCCGGATATCTCCGGATCCTGCCATGTCCCCCGCGCGGTGAAGTCCATCGAAAGGAGTCCCTTGAAAAGTTCTGAATTTGTGCCGGGCCAAAAAGAAACGAGCCTGGCGATATCCAGAGACCGAGCGTTGCCCTGAACGGATAGTTCGGGCATCACCTGGCCCGAGGCGGAAAGCCTTCCTTCCCCGATCCTTAGGTCCATTTTCTTCAGGGTGGAAGCGCCTTCTGCCAAGGTGAAGGCGATATTTCCCTTCACGGGAAGGTCATCCAGAAGGAGGTCAAGGTCCGTGTCAAACCTGTCCTTGTTCAGGGAGACCGTCACGGCCTTAAGCGTGCTTACTGTCCAGGGGGTGCTGAACCGGCCGTCGGTAAGGCGGACCTTCTTGAAGGGTAGTTCCCCCCCACCCTCACCCGGCCGGATCCTGGATATCAACCGGTTGACTCTTTCCACGTCGGAATCGAAGCCGACCACTTCCAGCAGAGATACTGGGGGGCCTCCTCCGAGTAACGAAAAAAACGAGACCTTCGCGCCGACCCCCCGGGCGGTAAGGAGGTCAGCCCCGTCGGCAGAGAGGGTGACCCCTTCTATCCTGTATCCCCTGAAGGGGTTTCCCCTGACATCTCCCAGGGTTATCCGCAAGCCCAGGCTTTCCTCCACGGCTTGGGTTATCTTGTCCTTCACCAGGTTCGTAGCCAGATCCATGGTGTACCCCGCGAACGCCAGCACCAGGACCGCGCATACCAAAAAGATCAGGGTGATCTTTTTTTTGTTCATTTCGTCTCCTCCTTACATTTTCGAAAGAGCTACCGGCGCTTTATTGCGCCATCAGCGATTCGCCTTCCTCAATTTCTCCTGCTGATACTTTGTTCAGATATTCAATGGCGTATTCGAGTTCTACATCGAAGCCCTCGGCGAAGGCGAGGACGTTTTGGACATTTTTGGGGACTCTGAGATCGGGGGTTACGCCGCCCTCGCCGAAACGGCTGTCGACCTGGACCAGTCCCTGCCGGTCGAGAGAGGGGCCATAGGGATACTTGATAGTATAACCGCCGGGCATGATGATCTCACCTCCTGCCAGGCCAAAGGAGCCGTTCGTGCCGTGAAAACCGACGGTCCGGCCCTGGGGGGCTTGGGACAGGAAATAGGCGATGCCCTCGCCGGAGCTCTTTGTACCGGGATTGATAAGAGCGACCACGGGTCCGCCGAAGTACGGCTCCTTGGGCGTTATGGTCAGTTCGCCCAGGTTGACAAAGGTGCCATCTCGCTTATCGTACATCTCCAGGGATTCGTAAAATTCTTCGCCGGTGAAGAAGAAACCACAGATGTCGGCGGCCAGTTCATCCTGTCCGCCGTTGTTGCCCCTGATGTCAACGATCAAGCCCTGGCCGTCCGAAGCCACGAAGGACCGGATCGCTTCCCGGAATTGCTCCAGTATGTGAACCGGGTAGGCATCCATGTCCCTGGGGTCGACCTCCGCCCTGAGCCTTATGTAGCCGTAACCTTCGGGGAACATCCAGAAGTCGACCTTGTCCGAAAAGTCCGGCCGGGCGGCGAAATCGAGCATGTCAAAGGTGGCCCCCTTGTCATCGAGGGCTGTCAGGATGGCCACCTGGAGGTTGTCAGAACCGGGGTTCCTGAACACCAGGGTGGCTTTGCTGCCAACAGGCCCTCTAGCCAGGAGTTTAACCTGCTCCAGGCGGTGATTCTCGCTCGTGGCCTGCGGACTTTCATAGCCGGCAAAGGCCCCTGGCATTAGTGGCCGGTAGGGGGTGTTGCCCACGGAGACCCCGGAGATGGCCATTGCCACGGGGAGGCAGTTCCAGGTGATTATTTCGGCTCCAGGCTCTATCCCGGCCAGGGCAGCCTGCCCATCGGTGGTTACAGCTGCGGCGATAACCCTGGTGTTGTCCAGTTCCGCTATGGCCAGCCCAAAACCTCCGCCGGCGCTCTCCCTTGCCACGTCGGCGGGGATGTCGATTTTCTCTGACACCAGGGCCATGTGACCGTCAGGTATGGAGAAGACGTATTGGCGGAGCAGGAGATAAAAGGATCGTTCATCGCACGTCGCCGAGGCGAATTCCACCTCCGGAAAGAATCGTCCGTAGAGGTAGTCCCAGTCGATCCCCTTCCATGTTGTGAAGGCGTATTCCCGGGAGAGCTTTTCATGGGCCAGCTTGAACGCCTCGGTCCAGTTAAGGTTGCTGAAGTCGGAACGCTCCGGGGGGGTGAGCCCCTCCGGGGGTCCCGCCGCTTGAGCCGCCGATGGAGATGAAAACAGAAGAATAGTCAGGACAAGGCAGAAAAACCTGGGGACAGATCTCACAGTCGAAAGCCTCCCTCGGGTCAAGTGGGAAGATCCAGGCCGGGTTATCATGAGAGATCAAAAGTCTATAGGAAATAATCCCATAAATCCAGCTTTTAGGCCATGGCGTGTCGCCGGGAAGGAAGATATTTCCCCCGGTTATCAGCTCGCGGGGGCCGCTTCAGAGCCCTGATTAGGATGATTCTCAAGGTCACCCGGGTTTTCGCCCGGGGTCACCCCGGGAGCTTCCCGGTGCGGGGGATGTCCGGATGCATCGCGAACGTGCTTTGTCCGGTCCTTGAAGGGATAAAAAAGGGGAACTGGATTAAAATCATCCCATGGGGGCATCTTAGAGACCAAAGGAGAAGGATATGTCGGGAAGGAAGATAGTGATCATCGAACCGGAAGGGCCAAAGGAGTGGTACCGACCTCTTGAGGAGATCGGAAGGGTGGAATTCTTTTCCCCCGGGGGTCCGATAGGGCCGGAGTTGGTGAGGAAGGTGGTCAGGGGAGCGGAGGGCACGATCATCACCTCCAGTTGCGGTTTTTCGGCTGAGGACATGGACGACCTGCCTTCACTGAGGATCATCGCCAAGTGCGGTGGTAAACCCTCCAGCGTGGACATCGAGGCCGCAACGAGAAGGGGAATAGCCGTTACCTACGTCCCGGGGGCCAACTCGTCGACCGTGGCCGAGTTCGCGGTGATGTTGATGCTCGATTGCCTCAGGCGTTTTCCCTTCATTTGTTCGTCCATCAGCAGGGGTTTAAACCGCAATACCACCGACATGTTGGGGCGCGAGCTGAGGGACAAGATGGTGGGGCTCGTCGGCTACGGCGCCATCGGGAAGGAAGTCACGAAGCGCCTGGGGGGTTTCGACTGTAGGGTCGAAGTCCACGATCCCTTTTACGAACCTGACGGAAGCGAACCGGAATGCCTGTCCTTCAGGGACAGCGTGGATGAATTATTACCCGTGGCGGATGTTTTAAGCCTCCATTGCACCCTCAACGATTCGACGCGGGGCATGATTGGCGATCGTGAACTGAGGATGATGAAGCCCTCGGCGGGGATCATAAACACGGCCCGGGCGCAACTTGTAGACGAGAGGGCCCTCAAGGGCGCCCTGGGGGAAAAGAGGCTGGCTTTCGCAGCCCTGGATGTCTTCACCGTCGAGCCTCCGGGGCCGGATCACCCCCTTATCGGGCTGGAGAACGTGATCCTGACGCCCCACCTCGCATCCTGGACGCCTGAAGCCCTTTACAGGGAGGTCCGGGGAGCCGTCGAATCCGTCGTCGCTCTTTTCAGGAATGAGGTGGTTCCCGGTTTGATCAACCCGGAATTCCGGACTACACCGCGGGCCCGCTAAAACTTGTAGCTCCGTTCAGGCAGGGAGCCACCGGAGCGACCGGGTCCGATGCGCTCCCTCCCCCGCGGTGGCAGGAAGAAATAGAACTCCCGAACTTGAATTGCCAGTCCATTTTACTCGAGTTTGCTCCGGATGAGCCGACCCAGCCTCTCGGCTCCGACCCTGATCTTTTCCGGGGGTACGCTGCCGAAACTGATCCTCATGCTGTCGCTTCCCATTCCTCCGCTTTCGACGAAGAAGCCCTCGCCCGCCACGAAGGCGACCTTTACATCGGGGTTCGCCAGGGACTCCGCGAGCAGTTGGGTGGTATTGATTCCGCCCGGCAGTGTAACCCATGTGAAGAGACCGCCATCGGGGTAGACCCTTTCCGTGCCTTCGGGAAAGAACCTGTCGATACTGTCGATCATCGTGTCACGTCGCTCGCGGTAGAGATCGCAGATCCTTCTGTGGTGGGAGGGGTAGTGGCCCCGTTCGAAAAATTCCGCGCAAATGACCTGGGGCAACATGGACGTATGGGAGTTCGTGGCTGTCTTCGCGTCGAGGAGCTTCGACGCGATCTCGTCAGAGGCGTAAACATAACCCAGCCTGCTTCCCGGGGAAAATATCTTTGAAAAGCTGCTGGCCAGGACGGTATGACCGGTTTTATCGAAACTCTTTATCGGCGGAAGGTCCGACCCGCTGTAACGGATATCCCTGTAGGGATCATCCTCGAGAATTATCACGTCGCGGGAGCTTCCGATCTCGGCGATCTTTTCGCGCCTTTCGAGGGAGAGGGTCCTCCCCGTAGGGTTGTGGAAGGTCGGTATGAGGTAGACGATCTTGGGGGAGTGCTTTCTGATCTTTTCCTCGAGGTCTTCGGGAACCATGCCGTCTTCGTCCATCGCCACGCCCACGCACCGGGCCTGGAACATCTCGAATATCTCCACGCAGTGTACGAAGGTGGGGGATTCCACCAGGATGACATCGCCAGGGTCGATAAATAGTTGGCAGAGGAGGTTAATCCCCTCAAGACCGCCGGCGGTGATCAGGATATTCGAGGGGTCGGCGGTCACGCCCTTGGGCGCGAGCAGTGTTGTCGATACGGCCTCCCTGAGGTCGGACAGTCCGGGCACGCTCCCGTATTGCAGGGCCTCGACGCCGCGACGATCGGACCTGATCACGTCGTTGGCGATCTCCCTGACGAGGTCTACCGGCAGCGCTTCCTTGGCCGGGGCTCCCCCGCCAAAGGATATGATCCCGGGATCGTTCATCGTGCCGAAGAGTCCCCTGATGATGGCCGCCGTCCCTTCCATTGCCTTCATCCTTTGCGCGAAAACTGCCACTTCGATCCTGCTCCTTTCAGTGAACCGCACTTTTTGGTCCGTAAAAAAGGTGGAAGACCTATCTCCCTTGAGTTATCCTTGCAGGTGTGTGAAAAATGTCGGGCGCTCGTCCGGCGACATCCGGTGAAGGAGATCCCGCCAATGGACCTGCTTCAAAAGCTCAAGGAGACAGGCATATCCGTCATCCCCATCATGCTCCTGGTACTTGTATTTTACCCCACCCTGGCGCCAATAGGCATCCCCCTGCTGACGAGGTTTCTCATCGGGGGGCTGCTCATAATAGTTGGTTTGGGCACTTTCCTGCATGGTACCGATGTGGGGATTCTTCCCATGGGACACCGCATAGGCGCCGCCCTCGTGCATAAAAGGAGCGTCCTGCTCATCGTCGTCTCCGGTTTCCTCATGGGCTTTTTTATCACCCTCGCCGAGCCGGACGTCAGGGTCCTCGTGGCACAGGTCGGCTGGTTTACACCCACGATCTCGAAAACCATCCTGATCTCTATGATCGGGATAGGTGTGGGTTTTTTCGTATCCATGGGTATGGGCAGGATCCTCTTGAGGACGCCCTATCATCTCCTGGTGATAGGTTCCTATCTCCTGGTGTTCTGCCTGGCCTACTTTTCCGCCCCGCGGTACCTGGGGATCGCCTTTGATGCCGGCGGAGCCACCACGGGTCCCATGACGGTGCCCTTTACTATCGCCCTTGGCGTGGGTATTGCCGCTGTCCGCGGCGCCAAGGAGGCTGAGAGCGATAGTTTCGGACTCGTGGGCCTGGCTTCCATTGGCCCCATAATGGCGGTTCTTGCCATGGGAATCTTCGAGGGAGGGGGACAAGCCGCATCATCGACGGGGGAGCCCGCGATGGAAGCGTCGATTTCCCTGGCCTCCGCCTTTCTGGGTGTGCTTCCCGAGACCGCCCGAGAAGCCTTCCTGGCCCTGGCGCCGATCGCCCTTTTCCTCTTCGTCTTCCAGGTGACACTGCTCCGAATGAACAGGAACCAGGTGGTGAGAGTGATCAAGGGCCTCGTGTATACTTTCGTGGGGCTGGTAATTTTCCTGGCAGGGGTGAAAGGCGGCTTCCTTCCGGCCGGATCGATCATCGGGGGGATGATCGGTTCCTCTCCCTTCAATTGGGTCCTCGTTCCCATCGGGTTCGTCCTGGGGGCCGTGGTGGTCCTTGCCGAGCCGGCTGTCTGGGTCCTGAACGACCAGATAGAGATGGTCTCGGGGGGGCGTATTAAAAGGCGCTTTATGCTTATCGCCTTTTCCATGGGAGTGGCTGTTGCCGTGGCCCTCGCGATGTACAGGGTCCTTACGGGATTAAGCATCTGGTGGTTTCTCATTCCGGGTTACACGATCGCCCTCGTGCTTACTCTCTTCTGTCCGCCTATGTTCACCGCGATAGCCTTCGATTCGGGAGGCGTGGCCTCGGGGCCGATGTCGTCCACCTTCGTCCTGGCTTTCACTCTTGGAGCTTCCGCTTCCTCGGGAGGTGACCCCATGCTGGATGGTTTCGGGGTGGTAGCCATGATAGCCATGGTGCCCTTGATTACGATCCAGGTGCTTGGGTTAATGTTCAGGCGCAAGGAAAAAGAGGCCGAAAAAAAGAGGATGGAACGAATCGACAGGGAGGAGGATTCATGATGGGCCGAGAGAACTATGAATCTCCCGGGAAATTGATCCTGTGCATCGTCAGGGAAGGCCACGGCGACCGGATCGTGGCCTTCACCCGCGATGCCGGGGCCAGGGGCGGCACGATCGTTCTGGGAAAGGGAAAGAGCGACAACGTTCTTGCCGATTTCTTCTGCATCGGTGATTTTAGGGAGGAAATGGTCCTCACCCTTGTCCAGGGGGAGGAAGTCGCCCCCGTCATGAACGCGCTCAGGATTCACGGTAGGGATGCCGTTAAGGGTAGCCGGGGCATGGGGCTTCTCCTGGATGTTTCCGGGATCGTCCATCGCCTGGGGAAGGGTTCCACCGCCCGCGAGATCGTCGAAAGGAGGAAGGCAGTGAAAGAGGATGAAGGTATGGTAATGATCTGTGTCATCGTCAACGGGGGATGTGCCGATGATATAATGGCCATCGCCCGGAAAGCTGGTGCGATGGGCGGGACCATTCTGAAAGCCAGGGGGACCGCCAGCGAGGAGGACGTGAAATTCCTCGGCATACCCCTTTTTCCTGAAAAGGAAATTCTCCTGGTAGTGGCGGAAAGGAACAAGTCCTCCGCCATAATGGAAACCCTGGGGGAAAGCGATTGCCTGACCCGCCCCGGTGGGGGGATCGCCTTTTCGGTGGATGTGGAGGAGCTCATTTTCTTGGACGGCGTCCTTGCATGAAGAAGAGGACCAAGCCACCCATGGTTGGATCAATCACGGCGGAGCATAAAAGGACCGGACCTTGGCCGAGGGTCAAAAACGGGCCAGGATCCACCACCAGCAGGGAAGGGTCAGGAAGGACAGGGGAATTCCGACCCCCACCATCAGCGCCGACAGGTCTGGATCAAGGCCATGTTCCGAAGCCACGATGCCCCCGGTGATCATCGGCGCCGTGGCGGCTTCGAAGATGGTGATCTGTATCGTCGTTCCCTTGGCGCCGAGGACCAGGATGAAGAGCACCGCCACCAGGGCGGGACCAAGGAGAAGCTTGTAGAAAAGCCCCAAAGCAAGGGGTCCGATCTTGTCCCGCACCTTCCCTACTCTCAATTGGAAACCCACCGATAAAAGGGCGATGGGCGGGAGGGTCGCGCCCAACCTTCCCAGGACCTCGCCAGCCCATTCCGGGTACGGAAAAGGAGTCAGCGCGAAAGCGGCCAGGAGGGCGATAAAGGGAGGGAAAGCCAGGATCTTCCTGGCGATGACTGAAGGTGAAGTCTTCCCGGAGGATTGGGAAACAGCCAGGATGATCCCGATCGTCGAGAGGACCAGAAAGGAACCCAGTTGATCGATCAGGATCCCTATCCCCAGGTACTCCGTACCATAGAACGCCTCGATCATGGGCAAGCCGACGAAGGAAGTATTACCCAGCCCCCCGGTCAGGAAAAGCGCGCCTACCGTCCCCGCTGAGAGGTTGGCGACCCTGCCCGCCTGTCTGAATAGAAAAAACCCTCCCACGAAGAGAACCCAGGCCATGGCGGCGGGATAGGCCAGCCCGGGTGAGTATTCCAGATCGTGAATATGGAGCAGGGTTAGTGCCGGGAGGGCCACGTTTATTATGTAGGAGTTCAGCACTGCCGGCGTGGAAGCCGGGAGACGCCCACTTCGACGAAGAATTATCCCTGCGGCAAAGCACAGGGCCATCATCAAAATATTGCCCACGAAAAAGCCTCCCAAAAAGAAGTCCCGGTACTGGCTCATTCTAACAGCAATTTCCCCCATCCTATCCCAGGAGCGAGTCAGAGGCGAAAGACTTTTATCCTGAATCCCTTATCCCGGATTGGAGTCAAAAGGGAATTGCCCGAGTTGGGCCTCTGGATTGACAATTTTAATCTGTCTGACTACCATGGGAACTAATAAAAGTAAAGGTGAAGCGAGTCCCCGCGCCTTATCAATCCAAAAGGAGGTATCGATCATGAGAACCAGATGGAGAGCTCTTTTCTCGGTTTTAGCTATCCTGCTGGGAATCACGGCCGTTTGCCCTGTTTCCCCCCTAGGCGCGGCCACCCCTCTCGCGCCCTGCGAACTGTTCACCAAGCAGGATGCCGAGGCTATTTTAAAGGAATCTATAACCGAAGAAAGGGTTATAGAGGCAACCCTTCCAGCGGGGCTCACCTGCAGGTATGCCTACCGCAAAGAAGGGAGCGTCTTCGAGGTCAAAGTGAGGTTGGCTACCGATGAATCAATAGCGGAAGAAGGCATCCACGATTCGGCGAAGGATGTCTTCGATCGTCAAGTCAAAGCCAGGAGAGCCCATGAATATGCCTCCAAGACATTGAGAGAGTTCGAAGGCCTCGGTGAAGGCTCCTTTTGGAGTGGTACCAGTCTCTGGGCGTTGCGGGGGGATTGCCTGGTGATCGTCACGGTCCACTCGCTTCTAAAAGGTTCTTTCAAGGACATGGATGAAATGCGGGCCGCCCGGGAAGACCAGGACCTGGGGTACAGCAAGGAGATAATGGCCACCGTCATGGAGAGGCTTGAATGAACGGCTCTTCGTCGCATTGTCTTGAGTCCGTCTTTTTTTCTCAGGGGCAAAGGGGGGCGGATTCCTCACCAGCAAGTTCCTCGAGCCAGACCCTCTTCAGCTCTTTTACTTCAAGTGCTCCCTTGAAGTTGCGGGGTATGGAGCCAAGGCGGAGCCTGTCGGGCCGGGAGCTCTTGGATACATGCTTCGAGGCTTCAGGGATGAAGGTTCTTTCTATCTCTTTTCGCGCGTCCGTCGGGAGCCTTGAGATATCCAGGGTAACGCAGCAGGAATCCTCATGCTCGCTTTCGATTCTGACGCCTGTTACGGCAAGATCGAAGGATCCCGCCTCAAGGGCGTAACGGGATCTTGCAAAATCGGATAATTCCGCTGCGATCTGCTCGCAGGAATAGTTGGCGCCACCCTTGATGAGCAATGCCGACTCCCGGCCGACCCAGTAAAAATCGTCCCTTCCATCATGGGCGTTTCCCAGGCGGAAACCGATGTCTCCGAAACCGAGGTACCAACCCTCATGGAGGACCGCCGCCATCGACCGGGGGTCATCCAGGTAGCCCTTCATAAGATTCCCGCCCCGGGCGACGAGGTATCCCTCCTCACCTTCCGCGCAGGGTTCCATGAAGCCCCCTTTTCCGGGAAGGACGCCCTTCACTACGGCAGCTTCGGTGAAAGGGGGATGGGGCCGTCCGATATAGTATCCGGGCGCGGGCGTTCTCACCCAGCCGGCCTGGAAGGCGCTCATTATCTGGTTTTCCGGTAATTCCGGCGGCGACCCGAGCACCTGGAGGCAGGTCTCGGTGGATCCGAACCTTACAAGGGGAAGGCGCCCCGACCATCGGAGCACTCTTTCCACGGTTGTTTGTCCTACCGGTGCGGAGCCCATGAGAAAAGAGACCTTTGACAGGGCTTTTTTGAGCCTCTCCTTTTCAATGGGCAGTTCGCTCCTTGAATCGAGCTCCTCGAGAAAATCGAAGTGCCGGGAGACGCAGGGTGCGACGACTAGACCCTGGGATTGTTCGGCCGTTTCTGCGAGGATTCTCCAGTAGGCGGTTGTGTAGCGCGGAAGCATATGAATGACCGCTCCCGGTTCGCGAAGGAACCATTCCGAAAGGGCGGAGGAGTTCGTGTGGTGGAGAGGATTGATCATTACCAGCCGCATCGGGTCCCTTCGTTTTTTTAAGAAGAGGTGCCTGAGCGCTCTGGTGTTGACGTTGTAGCCCTTCCAGGTCAGGATCACCCCTTTGGGGTCCCCGGTGGTTCCCGAAGTAAAGATCACCATTTTTTCAGCTTCGTCCTTTGGCTCTTCCAGTTCCGGCAGCTTAACCGGAAGCGGTTCTTTCTGCAGTTTCCTCGTGTCGTAGGTTTTGATCCTCGGCCGTACCGCCCTCACCGCTTCGATAATAGGTGCGCCAAGAAGACCATCGATCAGGATCAGGTTTGCCTTGGACATAGAAGCTTTGAATGCGGTCCTTACCGGCGTGTCAGCCTGCCAATTCAGGGTCACCGGCGTCGCCCCGACAAGGACGGCAGCCAGGCGAAAAACCAGGTCCAAGGGGGAATTTGCTCCGAAACCATTAAGGAAGCGTTCATCCCTTGCAATACCCAGCCTTTGGAGTACCCCCAGGGCTTTCAGGACCAAAACAAGAAAGTCGCCCCGGGAGTATTCGCAGGGGCGAGATTCGGCCTCGCCCGGGTTCTCGTGAAAAAAGAGAAAAGGCGCTCCCCTTTTCCTGAAGGCTTTCCTGTAGGCAACGGGTAGGAAGTGACATTGGGGGTCAATAAGAAGGTCCTTGGGTGAACTCAAGAAATAAAACCTCCCGCGAGAAGGTCCTTTGAGCTGGTGCAGATGTCTGCTGGCCTATATTAACCCCTGCTACTTTAATGGCAAGAGGAGGAGAGGAACGCCATGGGAGGAAGTAAACTAAACTAAGGAGATAGTTTTAATTCTCATAAATGATGGAAAGAAATCTTTTGACAAATCCTTCGGTAACAGATAGTATTTTCTTGAATTATAGAAAGTAACGAAAATTGAATAAAAATTACCAGCGCGAAATAAAATGAACAATAATAATTCGAAGTTCAATACAAAGGAGAGGTGTTGAAGGATGACCCGTTACGGTTCTCAGGAATTAATGGAGATGGAGCAACAGTATGGCGCTCACAATTACCACCCCCTCGAGGTGGTCATCACCAAGGCCGAGGGGATCTGGGTGGAAGATCCCGAGGGACGTCGATACATGGATATGCTTTCAGCCTATTCGGCCGTCAACCAGGGGCATCGTCACCCGAGGATTATCAAAGCTCTCAAGGACCAGGCCGACGAGCTCACCCTTACGTCCAGGGCCTTCTACAGTGATCAATGGCCCCTCTTCGCAAAAAAACTGTCGGGGCTTACCGGCAAAGACATGATCCTCCCCATGAACACCGGAGCGGAGGCCGTAGAGACGGCCATAAAGACCATGCGCAAGTGGGGCTACCTGGTGAAGGGCGTTGAGAAAGACAAGGCCGAGATCATCGTCTTCGAGGACAACTTCCACGGCCGCACCGTGACCATAGTGTCCTTTTCGGTCGACCCCATAGCAAAGGACAACTACGGTCCCTTCACCCCCGGTTTCGTGGTGGTGCCCTATGACAACCTCGAGGCCGCCAGGAAGGCCGTCAACAAGAACACCGTGGGGATCCTCGTGGAGCCCATCCAGGGAGAGGCGGGAGTCGCGGTGCCCAGCGAAGGATTTCTCAAGGGGCTGGAGAAGATTGCCCGGGAGAACAACGTGCTCCTGGCCGTCGACGAGATCCAGACGGGCCTCTGCCGGACCGGAAAAACCTTCGCCTTTCAGCATGAGGACGTGGACCCCGACATAATCATCATGGGTAAGGCCCTCGGGGGCGGCGTTTTCCCCGTATCAGCGGTGGCCGCCGATAAAGAAGTCCTCGGAGTTTTCCAGCCGGGCAGCCATGGTTCGACCTTCGGGGGCAACCCCCTTGCCTGCGCCGTCGCCAACGAGGCCCTCGATGTGCTCATCGATGAAAAAATGTCCGAAAGGGCCGCCGAGCTCGGCGCGTACTTTATGGAAGGCCTGAAGGCGATCAAGTCCCCCAGGATAAAACAAATCAGGGGTAAGGGCCTCCTGATCGCGATCGTCCTTGAGGAATCTGCGGGCAAGGCCAGAAAGTACACGACAGCCCTGAAAGACAAGGGCCTGCTCTGCAAGGAGACCCACGACTGGATCATCCGGTTCGCTCCCCCGCTGGTGATAACCAGGGAAGAGATTGACAAGGCCCTGGAGGCGGTGCGGGAGGTGCTCGGTTAGAAAGAGCCACGTTCCCATGCCATGGGTTAAATCGTGAAAAGGGAGGCCCCGCCTGTGAGCGGGGCCTCCCCTTTGTCGCCATTCAAAATCCTGCCCCTTTAAATAGCCGAGGTGACGACGTGGGTTGACCGGGAGCACCCTTTGCAATAAGTTGGTTTGGGTGGCCCAATTGGTAAGAATCTTTTTTATCGGGAGGTGCGGTGGATGGAATATTCAAGGCTGATCGTTGAAAGGGGCGAGGATCATGTCACCAGCGTTACCCTTAATAGGCCGGAGAAAATGAACGCTTTTGACAGCCCGTTGGCGGAGGAACTCCTGGCCGCCTTCAGTGAACTGGATTTCTGCCCCAAAACCAGGGTGGTCCTCGTCAGGGGAGCCGGGCGCAATTTCTGCGCGGGAATCGATGTGAGCGAGATCTCGGGTAAAAACATCCTGGAGTACCATCAATGGGTGGATAGAATGGAGAGACCCCTGTTTTTCATATCCAGGATGAAAAAACCCGTTATAGCCCAGGTACAGGGGGTTGCGGCGGCCAACGGCCTGGGGCTCGCGGCGTCGGCTGACCTGGTTATTGCCGCCGAGGATGCGAGGATGGGCCTCACCGCGATCAACCTGGGGCTGAACTGCGTGGGCCCCGTCCTCCCCGTAGCCCGATGCGTGGGGCGAAAGAGAGCGCTGGAATTTCTCCTTTCAGGGGCCCTGGTTAAAGCACCGGAAGCGATGGCCATGGGGCTCGTTAACAGGGTCGTTCCCGCTGATAAACTCGAAGAGGAAGCCAGGCAATGGGCGGCGGAGTTCGCCATGAAAAGTCCCCTGGCCCTTCAACTGGCCAAGAGCGCCTTTTACACAGCAGAGGATATGGAATATGGGAAGCAATTCGCCTATATGAACGAAGCCTTCGCCAGGCTCTGCTCCACGGGAGATGCCCACGAGGGAGTGGCGGCCTTTTTCGAAAAGAGGGAACCCCGGTGGGAGGGGCGGTGAAGGGGAGAACCCCTTCACCCGATCGGGAGGAGAAAAGCCGACCATTACCGTATAATAGGGTTCATCGCGGAGGTGCGTGACTATGGGGGATTACCGTCCGGGATGGGACGAGTATTTCATGGCCATCGCTGCCGTGGTCTCGACGAGGAGCACCTGTCTCAGGAGAAAGGTAGGGTCGGTCATCGTCAGGGATAGACAAATAATCAGCACCGGTTACAATGGGGCGCCAAAAGGAGCCCCTCACTGTTCCGAGACGGGTTGCCTTCGGGAAAAGATGGGTGTACCCCACGGTGAACGGCACGAGATATGCCGCGGATCCCACGCCGAGGTAAATGCCATTGCCCAGGCCGCGGTGGTAGGTGCGTCGACAGCGGAAGGAGTTATCTACTGCACCCATGAGCCCTGTTCTTTCTGCACCAAGGCTATAATTAACGCCGGGATAAAAAGGATAGTCTTCGCAAATCCCTATCCTGATCCCATTGCCAGCCTTCTTCGCGGGGAAGCCAGCCTCGAAGTCGAGCACCTGCAGGAAAGGCCGCGTTCAGATGGTTCAAAGAGGTGATCCGGGTTGGTCATCGAGATATCCGGCAGGAAAAAGCCAGGCCCACAGACCAAGTTGGATGACCTCGTCGGGCTTGAGCCGATCAAAAAGGAACTTCGCAAAATCGAGGCCGTCCTCTGGCTCAACCAGCACCGCCGGAGCGGCGATCTCGGCGAACTGAGGCTTCAATCCTTTCACTTCTGCTTCAGGGGCAATCCTGGGACCGGCAAGACCACTGTCGCGAGGTTGATAGGCGGTATTTTCCACCGGTACGGTCTACTCCGGGTGGGTGACGTAGTCGAGGTGGACAGGGCCAGGCTCCTCGGCTCGACACCGGGTGAGACAGAGATCAAGACCGGCAGGGCCATCAGGAGTGCCCTGGACGGTGTGCTCTTCGTGGACGAAGCCTACAGCCTCCTGGGGTCCGGGGAGAGCTCCGATCCCGGGATGAGAGCCCTGGAAGTCATCACCAAGAGCATGGAGGATTACCGCGATGTCTTAATAGTGATCTTCGCTGGTTACCCTTCGGAGATGGATGCCCTGTTCGAGAACGCCCCGGGACTCAAGGGCAGGGTACCCTTTCACCTGGATTTTCCCGACTATTCTCCGAGTGAACTGCTTGATATCATGCTTTTAATGGCTGCCTCGGAGGATCTTGAACTTTCCGACGAAGCCGCCGGGAAGTTCCTGCGAATAATGAATGAAAGGGTGACCCACCGCGATTTCAGCAACGCCAGGGAGGTCAGGAACCTCCTGGACCAGGCCAAGGGCGAGCTTTCCAGGAGGCTTCAGACCCGGAGAAAGGTATCCCGATGGGACATGAAGGTCATCACTGCGCTCGACCTCGGGCCGCCCGATACGGAGCTGCTTTCTTCCCTCGAGGCTGCTCGCAAGGAGATGTACCGAGCCCCCCTTGACCCCGGGTTGAGATCCTCCTTCGCTTCTATCTGCGCCAGGGCGGGGATGTGGTCCGATGTGGTATCGGCCCTGGAAGTTGTGGAAAAGGACCTTTCGCCGGAATATAGAGCCCTCCTGGGAAGAGCGTTGTATACAATCGGCGACAGGGAAAGATCCTGGGAGGTCTTTTCGGCGATGAGTGAACCCTCGGCGGGTTCCTATTACAGGGGACTCTCCGCCCTCTGGGCCGGAGATCTCCCGGTGGCTTCCTCGATGCTAGGCCTGGCTTCATCGACCGATCCGGCTTCACCTGACATCCTCCTGGCGCTTTCAGCCGCGAAGTTTTTAGCCGGTGATTTTCGGGGGGCGACAGATTCATTCATGGCGGGTGTGTCCTCAACCGGTGGGAAGCTGCCTCCTGCTATCCTGAGAGATCTTCCCTGGGATCAATCACGATGGGCGAGTAGCGCCCCCGCCCTCAAGGATGCGCTATTTTTCGCTTATGGGAATCCAGACAAGTCAAAACTGCTCTTCACCGAGGCGCTGATCGCCACGGGGAATAAGAAAGCACTGGACTCCGCCGGGGAGATAGTGATGAGCTCCATTGACCGTATTCCCGATGAGCCTGTAGCCCACCGGCTCATGTCGGTGATCCACGAAGCCTCGGGAAGAATCCGGGAAGCGGCCGCCTCACTGGATATAGCCCTTGAACTTGAACCCAGGAATACCGGGGATTGGCGAAGGCTCGCTCAACTGCTTGAACAGGTGGGTGAGAAGGAAAGGGCCGAGGAAATCTTCCGGGATATCCTTGAGGAGGACCCCACGGGAGAGGCCGGTATCAGGCTGGCCATGGCAGCCGATGACAAGGGCGACCTGGCAGGGGCCGAGTTACTTTACCGTAAGGCCTGGGAAACGGGCCTGGGCGGAGAGGAGCGGTCACTTTGCGCCAGGAGGCTGGCTTCCTTTTCAGCCGCTTCGGGCCGTTTCAATGAAGCCCTGGATTTTTTCGCCGAAGCCGGCAGCCTAGCGGGCGATTCGCGGGCTTCCTTCTGGCTGGCCCGGTCCCTGATCGAAGATGAACGATGGCAGGAGGCGGAAAGTTATCTGTTGGTGCCCTTCGATAACCCCGAAATGGAAAGTCCCAGGATTTTCTGGCTAGGCCGTCTCCTCATGGCGAGGAAAGATCTGTTCGGTGCGAGAAGCCTTCCGTGGAAAGATCTTTTAAATCCCTACATCCGTCTTGTAAAGGGAGTTGTGGAGGCTTTGTCGGATGACCGCCGAGCGACGGATACCCTCTCGGACCTCCCGGCCCAGGGCATGGGGAGTGACGCAAAAACCATGCTTTGTTCGGCCCGGGCGGCCATGAAGGACTGGGAGGGTGTAAAAAGATTGGGCAGGATGGCCGTGGATAGCGTAAAGGGACCCTTCATGTGGGAAAGGCAGACCAGGAGGCCCCTCGAGGAGGCCGGTTACCTGGCGGCGATCTCGGAAGCCCACCTGGGGGACTGGTCGGCGGCAAGGGATGGTTTCAGGAAGAGCGCGTCCGCCCTGAGGCATCCCGGTCCTGTCTTCTCCCTGGGCGTATCCCTGGTGGCCCTGGGAAAGATCGACGAGGCCAGGGTCGTCCAGGCGCAGTTGAAGTCCGCTTCCGCTATCCTATCCGGGAAACTGGAGGAACTCATCGCACAGAACAGCGGGATCAGGAAGATGCTGGCCGACCCCGTCGACCCTGCCCTGTTGGACCTTTACGCCGCTTTATGATGTGATCCGGTTTATCATTTGCATTTTAAGACTCAAGGAGGAGGCTGCGAAACATGAAAACAGTGGACAGAGAGGAAGCAATGGCTCTTTTGCGGAAGCATAACAGCCAGATCGGTCACATTCGTCATGCTCTTGCCGTGGAGGCCGCCATGAGGTTTTTCGCCCGGGCGAACAGTGAGGATGAGGAAGAATGGGGCCTCGCAGGGCTTGTTCATGATATCGACTGGGAGACCACCATCGACGAACCCTCCAGGCACACTCACCTGGGGGCCTCCTGGCTGAGAGAAGCGGGGTACCCCGATAATATTGTGAGGGCTGTACTGGCCCATGGTTGGGGCATCTGTTCCGATGTGGAGCCCCTCTCCCTAATGGAAAAATACCTGTATGCTGTCGATGAACTGACCGGTTTCGTCACCGCGGTGGCCCTGGTCAGGCCAGGGAAATCCCTTCAGGATTTGACCGTCAAGTCCGTCAAGAAAAAGTGGAAGGACAGGGCTTTCGCCAGGGGTGTCAACAGGGAGGTCATCGAAAAAGGTACGGCCCTGCTGGAAAAAACCCTGGAGGGACTTGTGGAGGGCGTGATAGAAGCCCTCAGGCCTATTGAGAAGGAAATTGGCCTTGGGGAAGAGGATTAGTCCGCTAACGCCGAATCCAGGAGCCGCCACCGGGGCTTTCCGTCATCCCCTTCTTCAAAACGCAGGAGCATGAAGCCCCCGATATGCCCGTCCTCCACCCAGGCGATGCACCACTTGGGCCCGGCGAACCATACGAGGGAAGGATCGTAGATCTTCATGGCGCCGCCGTGGATCCCCTCCCAGGGGATAAGATCTTCTCTCACCAGGAGGTCCTCAACCAGCCAGTATCTCGGATCGGGCCTTCCCTCTTTTTTCAGCCTCACCCAGTCCGGCTGGGGGGCGCCTAAGGGCGATCCCCCGACGGGTCCTTCATCCTTTATCCTGTGGATCTCGTCGGTGGCTTCTCGAAGCGCTTCCCGTAAAACCCTGTTCTGGTTGTTTGTGTCTCGGTATCGCAGAAAGATGATCCCCGATACCATCGTCAGGGACAACATCAGCAACGCGAGAAGGACGGAACTCTTCCCTTTCATCGTTTTGCCCTCCCAGTCACACTTTTCGGGATTCGTGCTATCGTCTCATGTAGAGATGCTCTATCAGTGTAACACCGAACCGTGAAGGAGAGGAAAGGACATGAAAAACCCCATTATGGCCCAAGAACTGACGCTCCGTTCCATTGCTCTCGCCGTCGCTGGTTCCGTCCTGATAGCTGGAAGCAGCACCTACGTAGCCCTCAGGATAGGAGCCTTGCCCTGGCCCACCATCTTCGTCGCTGTATTGTCCATGGCCGTCCTGAGACCCCTGGGCGCATCATTAAAGGAAATCAATGTCGCCCATACGGGCATGTCCGCTGGAGGGCTCGTGGCCGGGGGGTTGGCCTTCACGCTGCCTGGCGTCTGGATGTCCGACCCGGGGTCGACCCTGGGTGTCGGTACCGTGGCCGTGGCCGCTATCGTGGGCGCCGTCCTTGGGGTAGCCTTCACGGGCCTTTTGAGGAAGCATTTCGTGGTGGACCTAAACCTGCCCTTTCCCATGGGTGTGGCTGCGGCCAGAACGCTCCAGGCGGGCGACAAGGGTGGAAGAAAGGCCTGGATTCTTTTCACTTCCTGCGGTTTTTCCGGGGTCCTGACCTGGCTGCGCGATGCCTCCGGCGTCATTCCGGCCCTGCTGGGAAGGGGTCCCCTCCTGAGCGTCTGGGTGTCGCCCATGGCCCTGGGCATTGGGTTCATTATCGGACCGCTTTACATGGGTTCCTGGGCTTTGGGGGCTCTGGCGGCCCATTGGCTCCTTGTTCCCGCGGGTCTTTACTCCGGCTTCTTCTCCGATGGTATCGTGGCGGAGGCCTTCAGGAGCAGCCTCGGGATCGGGGTTATCGTGGGAGCCGGGGTTGCCGTGTTGTTCAAGGGTGCGGCGAAATCATTCTTTCAAAGCCTATCCTCTTCCAGGGGTAGTATCGGCATCGTTGCCGTGGTGTGCGCCGCCTCCGCCCTGATTCTCACCGGGGCAGCCGGCGTTCCCCTGGTACCTTCGTTCCTGGCGACGGTCGGGGTCTGGATCACCGTGGTCATGGCTGCCACGATTACGGGTCAGACGGGCATCGACCCCATGGAGATCTTCGGCATCCTCGTGCTGCTTGCCATAAGGACTATCTGGCAAATCGGCGGGCAGGAGGCCTTCCTGGTGGCATCCGTCGTCGCCGTGGCTACCGGCCTGGCGGGCGATGCCATGCAGGACCTTAGGGCGGGCTCCATCCTCGGAACGGAACCCCGCGCCCAGTTGGTGAGCGAGATGGCGGGGGGGATCGCCGGGGCAGTCGCTGCGGCTTTCACTCTTTTCCTCCTCAGGGAAGCTTTTGGGACGATGGGGCCCGGAACAGGACTGGCTGCTCCCCAAGCCTTCGCCGTCAGAAGCATGATCGACGGTTTGCCCGACCGGGGGGCTTTCCTGGTCGGGCTGGCGGGGGGATTTCTCCTCTCGCTTATAGGAATTCCCTGCATGACGGTGGGTATCGGGATATACCTGCCCGTCGCTATCTCCCTTGCCGCGGGGGCGGGTGGCCTTTTCAGGGCCTTGAGCGACCGGTTTTTTCTCCGTGGCGAGGACGACCTGACCCTGGTCGCTTCCGGTTTTCTGGGTGGAGAGGGGATCGCAGGTGTTATATTTGCCCTCTGGAAGGTAGTAACCTTGGGATGAGGGGTGATAAGTAATGTGGCGGATAGGGCATGCCCAGGATCACGAGAAGGGAACGGGCTGCACCGTTTTGATCTTTCCCGACGGGGCCACCGCCTCTTGCGATATCAGGGGAGGAGCGCCCGGGACGAGGGAGACGGCGCTTCTGGCGCCGGAATGCACCATCGAAAAGATCAATGCCCTGGTTCTCACTGGTGGAAGCGCCAGGGGTCTTTCAGCCGCCGATGGGGTGATGCGCTATTGCGAGGAGAGGGGTTGGGGGTTCGATTCGGGCTTCGGAGTGATCCCCCTTGTGCCGGCCGCGTGCCTCTTCGATCTAGGTTGCGGCGAACCGTCGGTGTGGCCGGAACCTTCCATGGGCATGGAAGCCTGCCTTGGGGCCAGACCAATAGAGGAGTCGCCCATGGGCAATTGCGGCGCCGGGACGGGAGCCACGGTGGGAAAATACTCCCCCGTGGGTAATGCCATGAAATCGGGTTTAGGATGGTCCAGGAAGGAGTCGGGGAAACTCGAGGTGTGCGCCGTCACGGCGGTGAATGCCTTCGGCGCCGTCAGGGACCTTTCCGGCGGGTTCATGGCGGGGGCCCTTGATGGAAATCGCATCATCGACCCCGGGTCCATATCGGGCCCGGGGAAGGTGTGGGATGAGTGGGGTAGGAGTACCACCCTGGCTGCCATCGTAACAAACGCAAGGCTGGACAAAGCAGCTTGCAAGCGGATCGCCCTTATGGGACAGGCGGGACTTGCCGGTGCTATTTCCCCCTTCAACACGCCCTTTGACGGAGATTCGGTCTTCTGTGCCGCCACGGATGAGATCGAATCTCCGACGGTCCTCGTGGGTTGGCTGGCCGCCTTGGCCCTCGAGGAAGCCGCCAGGAACGCGGTACTCCACGCGAAATCGGCCTTCGGATTCATCTCTTTTTCCGACCTGCGCTGAAAGTCGCTTTAGTTTTTTCCTCGTAATAGGTAAGGCTGCGGATACGCCCCAGGGTACCTTTGGGGCATACTTGCCGGAAAGAAGCCGCTTTTTCAGGTTCTCCGGGAGGTGTATGACATGACGATAAGAGTCTTCCTTGCCGATGATCACCCTCTCACCCGCGCCGGGTTGAGGGATTATATAGCGAAGGAGAAGGACCTGGAGTTGGTGGGAGAGGCCGGTGACGGTTTGGAAGCCTGGAAGATCATCGAGAGGGAAAAGCCTGATGTCGCCCTGCTGGACATCAGGATGCCCTTTGAAAACGGTGTCGCCTTGGCCAGGAGGATCAAGGAATCCTCCCTTCCGGTGAGACCGGTGATGCTCACATCCTTCGATGCGCGGCAGTACGTCATGGCCTCGCTCAGGGCAGGAGCCAGGGGTTATGTCCTCAAGACCGTAACCCCCGAGGAGCTGGCCCGCGCCATCAGAGTGGTGGCCCGTGGGGGCCTTTACCTGGATGGAGAAGTGGCCCGCAGTATGGATGACGGAGATACCGGCTTCGAGGCTCTGTCGGCAAGGGAGAGGGAAGTCCTGCTCTATGCCGCGAGAGGCCTCTCCAGCAAGGAGATAGGAGGGGCTCTCATCATCAGCGAGAGAACGGTGCAGACCCACCTGGCTTCCATATATGACAAGCTCGGGGCCAGGAACAAGACCGAAGCTATGCTGCTGGCGCTTAAATACGGCATCGTAGCCCTGGAAGAACTGATCGAATGAGGAGGCACTTGCTCATCCTACTCACGGTGGCCATCATGATCCCCTCCTTTTCGGTGCTCCTTTTGGGGGGCGCTGGTCTTATCCAGCATGAGAGGGCCATGGAGAGGGTCGCCAGGTCCTACGTGGTCGACATCGCCGAAAGCTTTGCTTCGAGGCTGGATATGAGCTGGACCAGGCCAAGGTCTTTCCCCCTCGGTGATCGCGAGAGGTTCATGAGGCTCAGGCAGCTTACATGGGGGCTATCGATGCCGGGTTGGTTGGCTGTGGTGGACAGGCAGGGGAACATTCTTTTGTCCACCGGCGATGCTAACGCTCTTCCCCTCCTCTGGGACCGGGGGATCCCCATAGGTTCAGCTCTGGAAGTTGAAAGCCGCGAGGGCGAGAAATTCACCCTCGCGGCTTATCCCGCGGGGGAAACCGGGTGGTACGTCGTAGCCGCCGTATCCTGGGACAAGCTGCTGGGTCCCATGCTGCGTTTTAACCGTTGGCCCCTGCTCGTCGGACTCGTCGGGTTCCTGGGTCTTTTGTCTGTTCTTGCCCTCTGGAAGTGGTTGGTGGCGCCGCTGAGGAGCCTGGGGACAGAGGTATCCACCCTTCATCTTGGAAAGGATATCCCCGAGGGGGATGATCCCGGGGCTGTCCACGAGATCAGGAGGCTGAGGATGGTGCTCCAGCAACTTGCCCGAGGAGCCGTCGAGAGGGCGGAACTGATGAAAAGATACGTCGGCGATATCGTCAGGGTCCAGGAGGAAGAGCGGTCACGCATCGCCCGGGAAATCCACGACGGCCCACTCCAGGATGTCACCGCCCTGATCCACCAGATCAGGCTGGCTAAGATGGAAGAGGGAGAGCCCGAAGAGACCTCCCTGCGGCTGGATAACGCCGAGGAGGGCGCCCGCCACGCCGTTAATGATATGAGGGCGCTCTGCGATGAACTTTCACCGCCCTGGCTTGATCTTGGCCTATCCCAGGCGCTGGACGAACTGGCCGAGCGGCTTTCGAGGCAGCTTGGGGTGAAGATCATCGTAGAGGCAGGCATCGATGAAGAGTTGCCTCCCGAGGTTACCCTGGCCTTTTTCAGAGTGGTGCAGGAGTCGGTCCACAATTCCGTTCGCCATGGAGGGGCGACCGCGGTAAACGCCAGGTTTTACCGAGATGGGGGGGAAGTCCTTCTCGAAGTGACCGACGACGGGACCGGTTTCGATCCACCAGAAGATTTTGAGGAACTTCGTGTGAGGGGACATCGGGGTCTGGCCAATATGTCCGAAAGGATGTCGCTCATCGGGGGAAGGCTGGAGGTCTCTCGGATCTCCAGTGGAGGGACCCTGGTGAGGTGCGGCTGGAGCTTCACTTCCTCTTCTGCCTGAAGTATCCTCCCCAAACGGCTCTCACATCGGAGGCGAATACAAAACCCCCGTTGCCGATTATCCGCGCGACGTGGCCTAGGTCATTGCGTCGGCAGATTATCTTGAGGATCATCCGCTCGCCGGTTTTGCCGGAGCCCGTGACGACGGTCGTCCCGAAACCCTCGTCCCTCAACCTGCCGACGGTTTCGAGCATCTCATCCGTAACGGGACCTACCGCCTCTACCAGGATGAAGCCGCTCAGGATCTTTTCCTCAAGGGTGGCACCCAGAAAGTTGCCCATGGCGTATCCCCCCGCGTAGGCGACGATCTGCGGCCATCCCCTGACGCCCTGTTGCAGGACATAACCCAGGGCGACAAGATAGATGGCCGATTCAAAGAAAGCCGTCGAGGCCGCCTGGAGTTTCTTCCCCCTGACAAGCAGCAGTATTCTGAAAGTCCCCAGCGGGACATCAAGCAGGCGTGCGCCGAATATAAACAATGCACCCATAAGGTCCATAGGGGGCATACCTCCCGCAGGAACATAGTAATCGTAACGGCCGAAACGATCCCGCCCAGCGATTTTAGTATAAAATAAAAAGAATTGAAAGGAAATCCGAAAGGGGAGAGCACCGGGATATGTCGATGAGGCTACGCGTACTGGGAGCCGCGGGGGAAGTGACCGGATCGAATTACATTCTGGAGTCGGGACAGTACAGGCTAATGGTCGACTGCGGACTTTTCCAGGGAGGGGATGAGGACAGGAACCGCGAACCCTTTGACTTCGATCCCTCCACCATTGACGCCGTCCTCCTGACCCATGCCCACCTGGACCACACCGGACGGGTGCCCCTGCTGGTGAGGATGGGTTTCAGAGGGAAGGTTATAGCCACAGCGCCTACGGTGGATCTTACCGACGTCCTCTGGAGGGACTCCGCCAAGATCCAGAAGGAGGACGCCGAGTGGAAAACCCGTAAAAACAGGAGGAAAGGGCTTCCACCCGAGGAACCCCTTTACACGGAAGAAGATGTCGAGAAAGCCGTCGCCATGCTCGTGCCCGTGGCCTACGATGAGATGATGGAGCCGGTTCCGTGTTTCAGGGTCCGTTTCAGGGATGCGGGGCACATCCTGGGCAGCTCCAACCTCGAAATTTGGGGCGATGACGGGAACGGGGAGGTCAAGGTCGTCTTTTCGGGCGATCTTGGGCCCCAGAAGACCGTGATGGAAAGAACCCCTTCGGTTATAGAGGATGCGGATTACGTGGTCATCGAGTCGACCTACGGGGACAGGGAGCACAAGACCAACGAGGAAAGCCGCGAGGAATTCAGGGAGGCCATTAAGGTCATGATTCAGGATCATGGCAAGGTCCTGATCCCCACCTTTGTTGTCGACAGGGCCCAAAGAGTCCTTTATGAGATCATGCTCATGCAGAAGGACCGAATTCTGCCCCTTGACATCCCGATCTATTTCGACTCCCCCATGGGGAAAAAGGCGACGGAGGTTTACAACAAGCACCTGTCGCTGCTGTCATCGGAGATACAGGAACAGATCAGGGCGGGCAACGATCCCTTCTCCCCCGAAAACTTGAGGATCGTATCCGATGTGGAGGAGTCGAAAGAAATCAACGAAATGAAGGAAGCGGTGGTCCTGGCGGGCAGTGGAATGTGCAACGGTGGAAGGATCGTCCATCATTTGAAGAACAGTCTTTTCCTGGAGACCACCGATGTGGTCTTCGTAGGTTACCAGGCCAAGGGCACCCTTGGCAGGCGGCTCGTGGAGGGTGAGAAGTACGTCCGGGTCGCCGGGGAGGAGGTGGCCGTCAAGGCCAAGATCCATACGATCAACGGTTTCTCCGCCCATGCTGATCGCCGCGACCTCCTGGCCTGGGCCGAGCAGTTCAGGACCGACCCCCTGTTCTTCATCACCCACGGTGAGCACGAGTCCTCCCAGGCTCTCGCGGAGACCTTGCGGACGAAGGGTATCAGGTCTTTCGTGCCTGAGAGGGGGAAGGAATACAACCTGGTCGGGAAAAGGAAAACCGTCTCTCTTGGGGAAATGGACCCGGGGGCAGTTATGGCCTTTCCTGATGGAGCAACGGGACACGGGGCCATTGATGTCGTGCTCGGCGAGATCGTCACCCTCGCGGCGGAGTTGAGGGATGATGGTACGATCCTTCCGCCGGATGAAGCCCTGAACCTGGCCGTCTCCGCCAGGACGTTGCTTAAGATCTTGAAGCAAAGGGGAGCGGATGAATAGCCCCTGAGGTCCATCACGGCGGCGCGGCCAACCTGCGGCTGTGCTAGAATTCTGTGAGACCTTTCCCCAAGACTGGCGGTGATAACGAACATGATTTCCTTTTTCAGGGCGAGAAGATACCCCGCCTCGATCCTGTTCGTGGCTGGTATGGCTTTTCTTTCATTTTTATTTCCCGGCAGAGCCCTGGCCGGGCCAATAACCTGGGAACAGGCCTGGGAAATCATTCTGGAGCACAATCCCGGCTTGAAAGCGGCCAGGGAGGACATTTCCGCGGCCCACGCCGCTCTCAAGCTGGCGGCTGTCCCCACGAAGGTCACGATGGGTCTCTCCGGAACGACCACGAAGTACGAGGGTGTGAGCTCATCTTCAAGCGCAGGCCTCACCCTCTCCTACAATACCAGCCTCCTGGGCAGGGAAAAGGAAGCCATAGAGGCTGAAACAGCCGGCCTCAGGGAGGCGGAGATCACTTTCAGGGTCGCCGTCCTTAAGCTATACCAAAATTCCGCCATGGCCTTTTGGGGGGCTGCCGCCGGTGAGGCTTCGGTCAGGGCGGCCGAGGATGAGATACTCAAGAGGGAGGCCTTTCTCAAGGATGCCAAGCTCCGGTACGAACAGGGCATGGTCCCGGAACTGGACGTGATGCGCGCCGAGAGCGCCTTGGCTGAGGCAAAGCATTCTCTGGCCCTGCGGCAGGCCTCCAGATCCGGGCACGAAGCCATGCTCAAAGGCCTCGCAGGATGGATGGATATCCAGCCGGCGGAGGGCCTCTTTGACCTTGATTCCCCCGTGGAAGCAGGACGCGAACGGCCGGACTTCGAATCCGTCGCGCGGGACCACCCCTCTGTCCTCAAGGCAAGGTGGGCCGCTAGGAGGGCGGAGAGCTTCCTGAAGGTCGCCGGTATGGCATCCCTCCCCACCCTGGGGTTGTCCGCGACGATGACTCTCGTCACCGACGGTGCGGCTTCGCTGCAGTATAACGAGGATGAATGGTGGTGGAAGGCTACCCTCACTATACCCATCGTGGACGGCGGGTACGCCCGTTGGACCACCGAGAGAGCGAAGGCCGGCCTCGCCTCGGCCGAAGCTGCCGTGGGGTCAGCCACTGTCGAGGTAATGAAGAATCTCCTGACAGCCTGGGAGGATTACACCGCAGCCCTGAAGGGTTATGATGCCGAGAGATCCAGGTTCGATACGGTGTCCAAGGAAAGGGAGATCGTCCTTTTTCGTTACAGGGAAGGCCTGGCGAACCAGATCGAGGTCCTCGATGCCCAAACCCGTTTCGCCAGTTCCCAGGCCAGCCTGATTGACGCGAGACGGGGACTCCTTGTCGCGGGAGCGGCCCTTGCTTCCGCCGAGGGAAAGCTGCCGATGGAGGAATAAATAGAAGTGGACAAGAAAAAGCGTTCTTACCGATGGATCTGGTGGCTGCTCCTGGTATTGCTTGTCGTCCTCGGCGCTTGGAGGATATTCCTGAGACCTGTTTCCCAGCCCCCGGTGAGCGTCGCGGAGATACGCTCCCGGGAGGGCGTTCCGGTGACAGTGCATGAGGTGGTCCCTTCCCGCTGGGAACATTGGGTCACCTTCTTTGGAAAGACCCAGGCGGCTTCGGAGGCCAAGGTGGCTGCCGAGCGCCAGGAATATGTCTCTTCTGTGGCTGTTGACGTGGGAGATTCAGTTAAAAGAGGACAGGTCCTGGCGACGCTCGATGTAAGGGTCGTGCGGCAGAGATTGGCGGCACAGAAAGCAACCTTGGCCGAAAAGCAGGGCAGGTACAAGCGACTTTTGGCCCTGCAATCAGCCGGGGGCGCCAGCGCGCAGGAGGTGGAAGCGGCCCTTTCCGATGCCGAATCCGCCCTCGCGACCCTGACGGACGCGCAGACATCCCTGTCGAGAATGACGATCACCGCTCCCCTGGACGGAGTCGTGACGGGACGTTTCGTCGAGACGGGCGACCTGGTCTCGGCGGGGCGAACGCTTTTTACCGTGTCGGACCTGGACGCGATAGAAGCCGTCCTGGACGTCTCCCCAAAAGATGTCTTCAAAATGGTCAGAGGTATGCTCGCCAGGGTAAAGACCCCGAATGGTTGGGTTAAAGCATCGATCAAGAGGATCGATCCCGCGGCGGACCCATCGACGGGGCTTTTTTCTGTGGTGCTTTCGGTTCCTTCCGGTTCCGGGCTGAGCCCGGGTCAGGCTCTGGATGCACAAGTCCAGGACGAGGACATAGCCGATGCCGTCGTAATACCCTATGAGGCCTTGAAGCAGATCGGCGGAGAAAGAACTGTCGTCTACGTCGTCACCGAGGGAGTGGCCGAGGAAAGGGATGTAATCACCGGCGGAACCTATGGTGGCGCTGTCAGGGTCCTTTCGGGAGTGGAACCCGGCGAGAAGGTCGTCGTGAAGGGCTCCGACAGGATGTTCCCCAACGCCAGGGTCTGGGTGCAGGAGGAAAAGTAATGAACCTTATTGGAAACTCGGTCAGAAGGCCGGTCCTGACGACGGTCATTATGACTATTTTGGTCCTTCTAGGTTTTTACTCCTTCCATGAACTTGGCATGGCTCTCCTGCCCAAGATGGATATCCCGGTCGTGCTGGTGCGGGTGCCTTACAAGGGCGCGGGGCCACTGGAGATAGAGAGGCTTATCGTACAACCCGTGGAAGACGCCATAGCCTCCGTCGAGGGGGTCAAGGAAATTAACGGTTACGCCCTTGAGGGCACCGGGTTCGTCGTGGCCATCCTGGAGTACGAGGTCGACGTCACGCAGGCGACTCTCGATATCTCGACCAGGGTGAAGGCGATCACTTCCGACCTTCCCGACGAGGCCGACGAACCCGTGGTGGACAAGATGGACATCAATGCCCAGCCCTTTATGATGGTGGTGGCTAAGACGGGTCTTCCATCCTACCAGGCCAGGGACATAGTGGAAGACCAGGTCGCCAAAAGACTGACCCAGATCATCGGTATGGCCAGCGTGGATATCAGCGGCGGCAGGGTGAGGGAGATACACCTTGACGCCGACCCTCCGAGCCTCATTGCCCACAACCTGAGCCTCAAGAGGCTGGCGTCGCTGATCCAGGCCTCGAACTTCAACTCCCCCTCCGGGAACATCACCCTTGGGGGGAAAGAGACCTCTGTCCGCATTGTCGGTGAGCCCGGCCAGTCGAGCCAGTTCGGGGAACTGGGTATCCCCGTGGGCGACGGCAGGGTGGTCAGGCTCGGAAACGTGGTGACCGTCGTCAACGCCCTGGCGGATGAAAGGAACCGCGCGAGGTTCGATGGGAGGGACTCCATACTCCTGGAGCTAATCGCCAGGCCAAATGCAAATATCGTCAGGGTTTCCGATGATGTCAGGGAGGAACTGGGCAAGATAGCCCCCACCCTTGGGAAAAGCATAGAACTGGAAGTAGTCTACGACTCCAGCGAATTCGTGGAAAAGTCCATCAGGAACGTCATCAGGGACATGATCATCGGGACACTCCTTACAGCCTTCTTCCTGTACCTTTTCCTGAGGCAGTTCGGCTCGACCCTGGCGGTGGCTGTCGCCATGCCCACATCGATAATCGCCACCTTCATCCCCATGTACTTTTTCCATTACACATTGAACGTGATGAGCACCATGGGCCTGGCGATCTCCGTAGGAGTCCTGGTCAACAACGCCATCCTCGTCCTCGAGAACATCTACCGATACAGAGAACTTGGCATGGATCCCCTCACCGCCGCCGAAGAGGGTACCAGGGAAATATCCCTAGCGGTCCTTTCGACCACGGCGACCAACCTTGGCGTCTTCATCCCGATTGCGTTCATGGGGGGGATCGTGGGGCAGTTTTTCAACCAGTTCGCCTTGACGGTGGTCTTCTCGACTCTCTTTTCCCTCTGGGGGGCCTTCACGGTGACGCCGATGGCCGCCGCCAGGCTGGGTGGCTCGGTGCATGTCTCCTCCTTTGCCAAAAAGACCACCGCCTGGTGGCACTGGTTTTACCGCGAGCTCGAGGTCTTCCAGGAGGTGTACGTCGGAAGGGCAATGAAACATCCCTGGTTGACCATAGGTTTTTTCTGCCTGCTCTTCGCCGGTTCGCTCCTATTGATACCAAGGGTAGGCTTCGAACTTTTCCCAAAGGTTGACGAGGGGGTAATCAGGATCAATCTGGAACTCTCAAGTACAGCCTCGCTGGAAGCCACCGATGAACAGATTAAAAAAGTGGAGGCCTATCTGCGCGAGCAGCCCTACGTGAAATCCATGAGCTCCACCGTGGGGGGCAGAAGGCTTTCCAGTGTCAACAGCGGGATCATAAGAGTCTACCTGATCGATGAAGGCAAAAGAAAGAGTGCTTTTGTCATCGCATCGGACCTGAGGAAGGAATTTGCGGGTCTTCCCGACGCGAACGTGACGATCAACGCGGCTTCCGGCCAGGGTGGAGGAAGCAGGAAACCCGTCCAGATAACCATAAGCGGGCCCGACCTCGATGTCCTCAATAGTATAGCGGGGGAACTCATAGAAAAAATTCGCGACATTCCCGGCCTGGCCGATCTGGATACAGACTGGAAAGTCGGAAGGTTCGACCTGAACCTCACCCCCGACAACCTTAAACTGACATCCATGGGAGTGACCCTCTCCGATGTATCCGACGAACTGAGGGGTTACGTGAGCGGAATAAAGGCCGGGGTCTACCGCGAACAGGGCAATGAATACGACATCCTGGTCAAACTGGCTTCCCGATGGGTCGACTCGCCCGAAAACGTCCCACTGCTCCCCATGTGGACTCCCTTCGGTTTCGTCCCGGTCAACGAGTTGGCCACCGTCACCTATGAGCCTTCTCCGACGGCAATCTACAGGCTTGACCGGCAGCGCAAGATAAGCGTCCAAGCCGAAGTCGCCGGACGTACGGTCGGGGAGGTTTTCCGTGATATCACGCCCAGGATGGACGAGATCCAGCTGCCGACGGGTTACAGATTTATAATCGGGGGGGAGATACAGAACATCCAAGAGAACTTCCGGAGAATGCTCATATCCTTCATCATGGCCGCAGTGCTGACATTCCTGATGATAGCAGGCATACTGGAATCGTACCTGTTCTCCCTGGCGATCATGCTGACGATCCCCCTGTCGGTGATCGGCGTTATCCCGACGCTCCTGCTGACGGGGACGTCCCTTTCCATCTACGGGCTTCTCGGCCTGGTGATGATAGTGGGACTGGTGGTCAACAACGCCATAGTCATCGTCGACTACGCCGAGGTGGTCCGCAAGAAGGGGCACGAACCGACCGGGGCCATGGTCGAAGCGTGCAGGGTCCGCTTTAGGCCCATAATCATGGCCGATATCACGACCCTGATCGCCATGCTTCCCCTCGCCCTGGGCCTCGGCGAAGGAGGGCAGTACAGGGCCCCGCTGGCCATCGTACTGATTGGAGGCCTGCTCGCGGGAGGGACCATGGCACTGTTCCTTATACCTCCTGTCTACAAGATCATCTGGGACATCAAGAACCGATTCCAGAGGAGGCATGAAAATGCGTAGAGTTTTGTCCTTCTGGTTCTCCCTACTCGTCGCGGCGGGCGTCATTGCTGGAACGGTCTACTTCTTCGGCAGGGTTCACGTGCCTGAAAAAGCCTTTGAAACAGCGGCAGCCATACCATCCATAGATAGTGATTCCCCTCGGTTTTTCCTTGAAACCCTATCGGGGCAGGTGGAACCGGGTTACTCCGAGTTAGCGCTTGAGAAGACCGATGACCGGGTCCGTTCCGTAATTTCGGCTCTTGCTGACCTGTCGCCCCTGGTCAACATGGCTGACAGGTCCTCGGTCCTCGGTGCATGGGAAGCCAACGAACCCATTTTCTACGGGGCTTTCCTTTTGCAGGCCTCGGATATGAAGGCCCTTAAAGAGGGCAGGGTACCCCCGACCTGGCTTGAGAAGTCTTCCGGCCTGGCCATGGGTCCTTCCGACCGGGAAGACATCCTCCGCCTGACTTTGGCGAAGGGTGAAATAACCCTTTACCTGCGCGCCGACAGGGAGTATCTTTTGGTCTCCCATTCCTTTGAAGGACTGGGAAAAATGGAAAAAGCCCTGGACGGGTCGATCGAAAGGTTCCGTTTATCCTTCACCGTGGAACCAAGCTGGCCCTTTCATCTTTCCATCTTCGACGGAAAACTGATCGCCCAAGCCGCTTCCTTGAGGGGTTTAAAGGTCCCGGACCGGCCCCTGGCACTTGAACTGGCCTGGAATAGCGGGCCGGAGAGCGGTGAATTGGCCTGGAAGATCGCGGATCTTGAGGAATGGCTTCCATCGGAGGTCCGCGACAAAACGGCGCCCATGGCCTGGGATGGCCCAGCCTTTTTACCGGAACCCCTTATTGCCGCTCTTGGCGTTTCGGTGCCCAAGGGGCTGGAGGGACTGATAGAAAAAGATCTGCCGCTCCCGGACTGGATGGAGGAGGCGGGTTTTGACCGGGCTGCCCTTGCCAAATTGGTCGAAGGGCCTCTTTTGACTGTCATCGGCGGCCAGAGCAGGTTCCTCCTTTTCAACCTTCCCGGATTTATCGTTCAACTCCCCTCGAGGGGTCCCGAAGGAGTCCGTTGGATCCAGGAATTGTGGAATAATAACTGGGCCCGGTTCACTTTCTCCCCCCAGCCAGTCAGGGGTTTTAAAGCGGGGGGCAAGGTCACGTTGCCCTTTACCATGGTGGCTGCTGCGAATGAGGATTTGGCCTTCGCGGGCCTGATCAACGGAGCTTCCCTGGGGGAGTTGGCCCCTGTCGACCGGGTAATTCCCCTGGGCGGCGAAGAAGCCATTCTCTGGCTTTACGCCGACCTGCCCAAGGTCGCTGAAGCCCTGGAAAATCTTTCCAGGATGACAGAACTGGTCGAACGTTTCGGGGTGGAAGAAGCGCCTGACCCGGAAGATCTAGCCCGGCTCGCCGGTCAACTTCGGTCCCTTGGACAGGTGACCCTGGTGATCCATGACCTGGGTTCCGGAAGGGGAAACTGGAAGACGGCGGCCCCCGCCGCCGAGTGAGGCCGGGAAAACAATATCGAAGGGTCCAGATCAAGGAGGGGTAGCTATGCAGGGGAATCCCCTGGCCATAATGATGGAGCGTGGTTGCGTTGAGTGGTGCAGCCACCCGGAGGAACTTTCAGCCCTTTTCAACAGCGGGATGGTCACCGGCTACATTGGATTCGACCCGACGGCGGACAGCCTTCATGTCGGTCACCTGATCCCGATGATGGGTTTGGCCTGGATGCAACGATCCGGTCACAAACCCATCGCCATCGCCGGCATGGGAACGGGCCTTATAGGGGATCCCTCGGGCAAGAGCAAGGAAAGGAACCTTCTCACGCTGGAACAGGTCGAGAAGAACCTGGTGACAGTCAAGGAACAGTTGGGACAGTACCTGGATTTTAACTGTGGGGCAAATTCTGCGCTGATAGTGAACAACCATGACTGGCTGGGAGAGCTCTCCCTTCTTGGTTTCCTGAGGGATACCGGCAAGCACTTCACCGTGAATTACATGATAGGCCGTGAATATGTGAAAAGTCGCCTCGATGACCCAGAAAAGTCCATTTCCTTCACCGAGTTCTCCTACATGTTGCTCCAGGCCTTCGATTTCTGCCATCTTTACGAGAACTTCGACTGTAAACTACAGATGGGCGGCAACGACCAGCAGGGGAACATTATCGCCGGGATTGACCTGATCAGGAAAAAAGTCGGGGGACAGGCCTACGGCATCACTTACCCGCTCCTTTTAAATTCCTCCGGCGGAAAGTTTGGCAAGACCGAGGGCGGGACCGTATGGCTTTCTCCGGAAAGGACATCCCCCTACCGTTTCTACCAGTTTTGGATCAACACCGACGACAGGGACGTGGAGAAGCTGCTCAAACTCTTTACCTTCCTGCCTCTTGAGGAGATAGAGGGCGTGATGGCTTCCCACAAGGACAGGCCCGAGAGGAGAGAAGCCCAGAAGAGACTGGCCAAGGAGGTAACCGCCAGGCTTCACGGAGAGGAAGCTTTCAGGTCGGCCGAACGGGCCAGCACTATTCTTTTCGGGGAAAGTTTTGAACCGGCTGATCTTACCCAGGAAATGATCAAGATCCTCATGTCGGAGGTACCGGGGGGAGAATTCCCCGGTGAGACCACGCGATCGCCGGTGGATATACTGGCCGCCTCCGGAGCCTGCCAAAGCAAGAGCGAAGCCGGGAGGCTCATCCGGGGGGGCGGAGTCTATCTCAACGGGATTCGACTAGGCCCCTCCGACGAGGTGACGTCGCAGGATCTGATCGAGGGGAAGCACCTCTTTTTCCGGCTTGGCAAGAAGCGCTTTTTTATCGCCAGCAAGGGATAAAGCTGGAAGGATGTCCCTGCAGTCAGGAACCCTCGAAGCTATAAGAAGTTGGATCCGTCCCGGCTGGAGGGCAAACCTGCTCACGGGGGTGCTTCGAGGTGTCCTTTGGGTGATTGCGCCCCGCGGAAAGGTCGCCCTCCAGAACATGGAGATCGCCTTCCCGGGATCCACTCCTTCCTGGAGAAGGAAAAACCTTTCAAGGGTGTACCGTCATTTCGCGGCCTCCTTGGCTGAATACCTGGTTGTCCAGAACAACCCGGCCCAGGTCGACGACTGGTTCGTCGCCTCGAGCGGCCTTGAATGGTTACAAAAGCAGGCGGCCAGCGGGAAAGGTGCCGTAATACTCATGGCCCACTTCGGTAGCTGGGAACTCATGGCTGCGTGGCTGTGCAATCGGGGTTTTCCTCTCTACGGGGTAATACAGGAACCCGATGACGGGGACCTGGCAAAATTGATAGAAAAGTACCGCAGGAACATTGGCGGAAAGCCTATACCCAAACGATCCATGCTCACGGAACCTATAAAGCGTCTTCGCGAAGGGGCGATGGTGGTCCTTGCCGGAGATCAGAATTGGGCGGGGAAGGGAGCCCTCCGCCTCCCCTTTTTCGGCAAGGAATGCGGTACAGCGGGCGGGCCAGCAGCTTTTTCGATTATGGCGGAAGTGCCCCTGGTCCCCGTCGCGGCTACCCGGCTCGGATCCTTCAAGTACAGGATCGATATCGGTCCCCCCATCGAACAGCCGCTGGAGGGAAGCCGCGAAGCGAGGATAGCGGTCATGACCAGGGAAGCGAATAGCTGGATTGAAGAATTGATAAGGGAAGCGCCGGAGCAGTGGCTATGGATGCACCGGCGCTGGCGTGACTGATTGGCGGGGGATGAATCTTACCTGTCCCTCTCTGAAGCGAGTATACCCCCTACGGCGAAATCTTCATGGGACACTTCCGAAAGAATTATCCGGACCTGTTCCGGTTTTACCCCTAGGGCTGAACATATTGAGCTCGTCATCTCGGCAACCAGTTTCTTTTTCTGTTCACCCGATCTGCCCTTCAGCAGGTGAACCTGGACTATCGGCATTTTTGTTCCCCCCTTTTTTATTTTATCCCCATTTCACTTTCCGATACAGAAGTTTGAAAAGATTCTGTCCAGGAGATCCTCCTCGGCGGTTAGGCCCAAAATCCTTGAGAGGCATTCCCGGGAACCAGCCAGCAGGTCCAGGGCTGCATCAAGGCCGATGTCCGAGGTGAACGCTTCCGCTGCTTCCTCCACGAGTTGCAGGGCATCCCTCAGTTCCTCCACCTGCCGTTCCGTGGTGTTGATGTCTTCATCCAAGGTTGTGCTTCCTGAGACAGAGAGGACGATGAGGTCTTTGAGTTCATCCAGTCCATGTCCCATGGTCGCTGATATCACCCTGACCTCGTGCCCGGGGAGTAGTTCCTTTACCTCTTCCATATCGACAGCCAGGGGCAGGTCCGATTTGTTTACGGCGATGACGCAGTGGCTTCCCTGGAGGGAGGCTGCTATTCTCCTGTCGTCGGCGGTGACGGGTTCACTGCCATCGATTACCCAAATTCTGATATCGGCTTTCCTCATGGCATCCAGGGAACGCCTGACTCCTTCCTCCTCGGCCGGATCCCTTGGGGCCCTTATTCCCGCGGTATCCGTAAGTCTGAGAGGTACACCCTTGTGGGAGACCACCTCTTCGATCAGGTCCCTGGTCGTACCAGGCATGGAAGTGACGATCGATCGTGACTCTTTGAGAAAGGCGTTCATGAGGGATGATTTGCCCACATTGGGCCGGCCGGAGATCGCGACCCCGATCCCTTCCCTTAAAAAACGGCCCGCCCGGGCCGCCGACAGGAGATCTCTCATTCGCTGTGCCACTCCTGAAAGTCGATGCAGGTAGTCCCGGGTCCTAACTTGGGGGATGTCTTCATCAGGGTAGTCCATGCCGGCTTCTGCCACGGCGGATAGGTCGGCCAGTTCCTCCAGGATACTCCTGAGCCGCTCGGAAAGAAGACCCTGGAGGCATTTGGCCGCAGCTTTCAGGGCTCCGTCGGAGCGGGACCTTATCACTCCAAGTACCGATTCTGCCTCGGCGAGATCAATTCTTCCGTTTAAAAAGGCCAGCCTGGTGAACTCCCCAGGACGGGCCATCCGGGCGCCCCTGCCAAGACAGAGTTCCAGGCACTCTCTCGCGGCCATCGTTCCGCCATGACAATGAATTTCCGCCGCTTCCTCACCAGTGTAGCTGTAAGGTTCCCTGAACCAGACGGCCAGCACCTCGTCGACGGGGTTTCCTTCGATATCATAAATGAAACCATGTTTCATAAAACGAGGCGAAGAGGGACTCAGCCCCTCCCCGCCCCTGAAAATTGAATCAACGAGGTCCCTGGATCCGCTACCCGAAAGGCGCACTATGGCAATACCGGATTCGCCCCAGGCGGTGGATATGGCGGCGATAATGTCCTTCCCGAAAGAACGGGGTCCCCTGCTCATCCTTACGTTATCCTCAGAGCATTTCCCTCATGGCTTCCCCGAGGCGTTTGACCCCTTCTTCTATGTCATCAGGCGTTGAGTAGGTGTAATTTATCCTCGCGTTATGCTCCCCACCGCCGTTGGCGAAGAAGGGCGCGCCTATCACGAAGGCAACTTTCTTCTCAATAGCCTTTTTAAAAAGTACCTCGGCGTCGATGTTCGGCATGTCGATCCAGTAGAAGAAACCGCCCTCCGGCTTGACCCAGGAGACCTCATCGAGAGGCAGGTACTTCTCGAAACTGTCCTCCATGGCATCCCTCTTGGTCCTGTAGTCGGCGATTATCTTTGGGAGATGTCCGTCCAGGTAGCCCTTCTTGCAATACTCGTAGATCAACGCTTGGGAAATGGGGCTCGAGCAGAGGTCCGTGGCCTGTTTGAAGACGGTCAGTTTCCGGATTATATCGCTGCTCCCGGAGCACCATCCGATCCTAGTCCCGGGGGCCAGGATCTTCGAGAAGGAGCCGGCGTAGATCACGCCACCTTCCGGGTCAAGGGAGAATAGGGAAGGAAGGTGGTCGCCGTCAAAACGGACATAACCGTAGGGGTCATCCTCGAAGATGGGGATCCCGTACTTGTTTGAGATCTCCACCAGTTTTTTTCTTCTCTCAAGGGACAGGGTACATCCCGCGGGGTTTTGAAAGTTGACGATCGTATAGATGAACTTGATCTTCTTGCCCTCGGAACGGGCCTTCTCAATCTTCTCGGGAAGCATTTCTACGACCATACCCTCGGCGTCGGTGGGGATGCCGATGAACCGGGAGCCGTGGTTGTGAAATGCCGTGAGGGCCGCCAAGTAGGAAGGATCCTCGGTGATGATATAATCCCCGGGGTCGATCATGGCCCAACCCATCAGGTCAAGCACCTGCTGTGAACCCGAAGTCAGGAGCATTTCGTCCGTGGAGACCCTCCTGCCCATCCTTGGGGCCGTCCACTCCGAGAGGAATTCCTTCAGCGGGGTGAAACCCTCGGTAGTACCGTACTGGAGGAGGCTTGGGCCGTCCCGCAGGAAAACCTCGGTCCCCTCGTGGAACTCCTTCACCGGGAAGACATCGGGTGCGGGCATTCCGCCTGCGAAGGATATCATGCCCGGTTGACGGACTACACTCAACATCTCCCGTATCGGTGAGGGACGAACGTTGAGTGCCTTGTTGCTGAAATTTGATTCCCAGACCTTGTCCAATTCGATCTCCTCCAATAACGATCAGATGTCTCCGCTCTTCTCTTGGGTCGGTTCTCGCTCGAACTCGCGGATGGCTTCACCGAGGTATCGCACACCCAGGTCGGTCATTTCGGTGGAGGCGAAGGTAAAGCACATCCTGATATTGTTGAGGCCGCCGGTCCCGGTGGGGTAAAAGGCATTTCCCGGGACGAAGGCGACTTTCTTCTCCAGGGCCATTTCCAGGAGTTGCTCGACGGGTATCCCCGGAACATTCAGCCAGTAAAAGAAGCCCCCCTTGGGTTTTTGCCAGGACACCCTGTCGAGGGGCATATACTTCCGGAGGGCAGTCTCCATGCCATCCCTCTTTTTCCTGTAATGATCGATTATGTTGGGGAGGAACGCGTCGAGGTAGCCCAACCGGCAGTACTCCCATACCAGGGCCTGGGCCACGACGCTTGTGCAGGTATCGGTATTCTCCTTTAACACGGTCATTTTCCCGATGATCTCGCTCCTTCCCGCGCACCAGGCTACGCGGGTGCCGGGGGCCAGGATCTTGGAGAAGGTCGAAGAGAATACCACGAGGCCGTCGTCGTCCATTGCGGAAAGGGAGGGGATATCCTCGCCCTCGAAGCGGACCCAGCCGTAGGGGTCGTCCTCGAGGATCATGATGCCGTAGGTCCTGGCTATCTCGAGGAGCCTGATCCTTCTCTGAAGCGAGAGATCGCAGCCCAGGGGGTTATGGAAGTTGACGATGGTGTAGATGAATTTGACGCGGCCCCCGGCGGCCCGAGTCTTTTCGATCAACTCCGGGAGCAGTTCCACCTTCATTCCATCGCTGTCGCAGGGCACGGTCAGGAACCGGGCTCCATGGTTGAACATGGTGCCCGTCGCGCCCTGGAAGGTGGGTTCCTCGCAGATCACCCAGTCCCCCCTGTCCAGCAGGGCCCAGCATAGGAGGTCGATCACCTGGGCAGAACCCGCGGTAATCAGCAATTCATCGGTCAGCGGTTTCCGTCCCATTCGTGGGGCAGTCCATTCAGCCAGAAAATCCTTGAGCGGGGGGTACCCCCCGGCAGCACCGTACTGCAGTATATCCCTGCCCTCCCTCGAGATGACGGAAGCGGCTTTTTGCAGTTGCTCAATGGGGAATATATCGGGGTCCGGCATACCCACCGCGAAAGAAATCATCCCCGGTTTTTTGCCGAGGTCCAGCAGCTCCAGGAGGGGGGAAGGCTCAATATTCTTCGCTGCGGTGCTGAAAAGTCCGTTGAGAAGATTCTGCATTTTATTCGCGCCTCCGTCCAGGCAAGGAAAATTATCCGACTATACAAATTCTGTCGCTATTGTATATCATTATTCCTGGATTATCAGTTTCCCCTGCTTATCCTTTCAGTGGTTTCCCTGATATGGGCCAGCCGCCGTTCGGTTGGGGGATGAGAATTGAAACCGCTCGGCGTTGTCTTGAATCCAGCCTTCGCCATACCTTGAAGGGCTTCGAAAAGACCCCAGGGGTTGTAACCAGCCTTCGCCGCCAGTGCCACCCCGTAATCATCGGCCGCGATTTCCTGTTCCCTGCTGAAACCAGCCTCGGCGAGTACCACCCCGGTGCCGATCACATCGAAGCCGCCGAGTTTTTTGTCACCCAAAGCCTTGGAAAGCAGCATCCAGAGGAGATTTCTTTTCATGGTATCGCCATAGTGGCCCAGTTTAATGTGGCCTATCTCGTGGGCCAGGACCCCGGCTAACTCGTCGGTGGAGCGGAGTGTCTCTAGGAGTCCCGTCGTCGCGTGAACAGAATATTTATCCATCGTGAAGGAAACCCATGCGTTGGGTTCCTCCCTGTCCTCGATGTTCACCGGGCCGGCATCCGCGAGGGACGCCGTAGAGGTCAGTTCACGCCAGATCCTCTCCACGGATCCCGGATCAAGGGCCGCCTCGCCCGGAATGACGGAAGCGGCGAGAAACAAAAGGACAACGATCGCGCCCGTGTACTTCCTGATCATCGTGCTCACCCCCCTTCGAGCGGACCGCCAGTATGGTGAGGCAAAAGGGCGGAGAAAAGAAAGGGCCTGATAGCTTATTATATTATTCGGGCAAGGTCGGCGAAAAGGCAAGGAAAGCCTCGTGTACATGACGAGGTTTCAACAGGGGGGAGGAATAAATTTGCGGGACAGACTCGAGGTCTTGAAAGATTTGTCGGTGGAGAATCGGACAAAAATGGTACTGCTCGTAATGGATGGACTGGGAGGACTGCCGGGGGTCGGGGGACAAACGGAACTCGAGGCCGCTGCCACACCCAACCTGGATGCCTTGGCTTCCCGTTCGGAGACGGGACTCCTCGAAATGGTTGACAGGGGGATCACTCCGGGAAGCGGTCCCGGCCACCTTGGCCTTTTCGGTTACGATCCGTTGAGGTTCCAGATCGGCAGGGGGATACTGGAGGCCTTGGGCGTGGGGGCCGAGGTCAGCGCCGGAGAGATATGCGCCAGGGGAAACCTGTGCACCTGGGGTGAAGGCGACCTCGTCATTGACCGAAGGGCCGGCCGGATCGATACGATCTCGAGCGCCAGGATCATCGGGAAACTGGCAGAGAAAATCAGGGAGATCGACGGATTCGGGGTCAGGTTTTACCCTGGCATCGAGCACCGTTTTGCCGTGGTCTTTTCGGGAGAGGGTCTTTGCGACAAAGTATCCGACGCTGATCCCCAGATCGAAGGTCAGCCCATGGTTTGGAGCGAACCGATGGAACGCTCTGCGGAAAGGACGGCCCGCCTGGTAAACAACCTCATCCGAAAGGTCAGGGATGTACTTTTCGACGAGCCAAAAGCCAATGGCTGCCTTCTGAGAGGCCTATCGAGCGCGCCCGATATCCCCCTTATGCCGGATCTTTACCGATTCCGACCTGCCGCGATCGCTACCTACCCCATGTACAAGGGACTCGCGAGAATCGTGGGAATGGAAATCCTGCCGGCGGGAAAGACCGTGGAAGGCCTTTTCCAGACTTTAGGGACGAACTGGACGGCTTTCGATTTCTTTTACGTTCATGTAAAATACGCCGACAGCCGCGGCGAGGACGGAGATTTCGGCGCCAAATGCGAGGTCATTGAAAAAGTCGACAACCTTTTGCCCCAGGTCCTCGGATTGGCTCCTGACGTTCTCGTTGTGACCGGCGACCACAGCACACCGAGCGTCATGGCGTCCCACTCCTGGCATCCGTCGCCCATCCTGCTTGCGAGCAACTATGTAAGACCCGACGGGTCCGCCTCTTTCGGTGAGAGGAGCTGCGCGAGGGGGAGCCTTGGGGTCATACCTGCCCACAAACTTATGGGGCTGATGCTGGCCCATGCCCGGAGGCTTTCGAAATACGGCGCCTGACTTCCTGAGGCTAAGGTTGTCCGTAGAGGCGCCGTCGCCTTGGCGGCGGCGCAAGTGAAGACTTCGAACGGAGGGATCTTCTTGTCCGACATGATGAACTCGACCACATCCCAGCTGAAGGTACTTACTGCCGGCAATCGTTTCAAGGTCCTCGGCGTGCTTCAACAGATCAAACCGAGATTTGACAAGAATAAAAGGCCCTTCTGGGAGGTAGTCCTGGTGGATTCTGAGGGGACCATCGAGGCGAAAGTATGGTCCGATGGAAAATGGTGGGACGCCAGGTCGGGAGAAAGGTCGCCGGTGGAACCGGGCTCACCGGAGATGCCCGGTGTTTTTCTCAACGCGTCCATCGGGGCCGTTGGCACCGTGTCGGAATTCAGGGGGAAGCAGCAATACCAGTTTTCGGAGTTATTCCTTCTTGATCCTGAAAAATTTCCCCTCAGCGGTTTCATCCAGTCGTCGCCGATTCCAGTTGAGCAATTGGAGGGCGAGTTCAGGGTGCTGGTCGGAAGCTGCCGCCCCGTGATAAGGGATTTCTTGGAAAGCGTCTTCAAGGGAGACCTATGGAGGAGGTTCCGGGAAGCCCCGGCGGCCGTAACCCTGCATCATGCCTATGTCCACGGGCTCCTCGAGCACACCCTTGCCGTGACGAGAGGCGCCCGTGCGCTTGCTCAATCTTATATTGCTTCCGGTGTAGAGATGGACCTGGACGTCGTGACCGCCGGGGGGCTTTTGCACGATATCGGAAAGATAGATTCCTACAAGCTGGACCCCTTCCCTTCGATGACCGTCCCCGGTACGGTCATCGACCATATCGCCCTGGGTTTCAACCGGTTTTCACTTCTGGCCCGGGAGTACGGCCTCGACGAGGCGCTCGTGACCGCCATCGGGCATATCCTGGTGAGCCATCACGGTCGCAAGGAGTACGGTTCACCGGTGCTTCCCGCCACCCCCGAGGCCTTGGTAGTATCATCGGCGGATGAACTCGACTTCCTCGTGTACTGTTGGGGATCCTTCCCGGAAAGCGGCAACGGGGAGGCCTCCATCTCGGACTTCCTCCCACCCGCCGGCCGGAGGTTCTGGAGGCCCGACACACGGAACGTGGAGGAGTGACCGCGATGGGACAGGTTTTCAAAGTCTCAGGGCATGACGATGGAAGAAGGTTGGACAAGATAATTAGAAAAAAATGGCCTGACCTGCCCCTGGCCGCCATGATGCGCGCTTTCAGGAAGGGATTGGTCAGGGTTGACGGCCGCCGGGTGGAATGCTCATCCAGGGTTGGCGAGGGAAACTCCGTAACGGTACCCTGGGATGACGCCGCTGTCGAGACACCAAAACCTTCCCTTTCAAGGCTCCGAGGCTCCAGCTCGACGATCGATATCATCTATGCCGATAACGATATCTGTATTGTGAATAAACCTTGGAACCTGCTTTCTCAGCCGGATCTCAAGGGTGGAGAAAGCGTTATCTCCAGGGTCATGACGACCCTGGGCTGGAAGGACACCTCTTTCTTCCCCACCCCGGTGCACAGGCTTGACAGGAATACCTCGGGAGCCATGGTGCTCGCCCTTAACGGTATGGCCCTGAGGATGCTCCACGAGGCGTGGCGGAAGGAAAATGTCCAAAAGACCTATCTTGCGCTGGTCATCGGCGAAACCCCCGGGGAGGGTGAGGTGGATTCACCCCTTCTCAAGGCCGGAGAGGATAACATAGTGGGCATCGACGCCTCCAGGGGGAGGAAGGCCCTGACCAGGTTCAGGAAGATAAGTGGCGACTCGTCAGTTTCGCTGCTGCTGGTGGAACTGCTCACCGGGCGGCCTCACCAGGCGAGGGTTCACCTCGCTTCTATAGGACATCCATTGATTGGTGACATAAAGTACGGCGACCGGAAAGCGAACGCCGAATGGAGGCTTCTCGGAGTCCAAAGGCCGATGCTCCACTCCAGGAGCCTGGAGTTCAGGAATCTCTCCGCTGCCCTGGGCCACCTCTCGAGGAAGAAGTATCTCGCGGTCCCCCCGGCCGATTTCATGGGAGTCCTCTCCGAAAAGGGTTGGCGTTTATACGGTCGTGGGGTATAATGAGCGCACTGTTTCGGAGAAAGAAACTCCATGGGGAGGATTGGGTATGAGCGAGGGTAAACTGAAACTCGAGATCAGCAGCAAGGCCAAGGCCAAGTTGGAATCTATGGGCAACGAGGGGTACGTGATCGTAAGGCGCCTGGGAGGGGGGTGAGCCGCGCGCAACGCGGCTCTCGTCGAGAGTGGCAAACCTCCCGTGGATGATGGTTACACCATGCTTTCCGGAGAGGGCATCACCCTATGGATTCCCGAGGAAATGAGGTTTGCCGACGACCTCGTAAGGGTTGAGCAGACCGGCTTCCTCTGGTCCTCGAATATCGAAGTCATGACGGCCCTCGGTATTCAAAGGGGAGCCTGCTGAAGTTTCCAGCGCTGGTTCCGGACCCTCCTCCGGTATTTTGAGACAAAGTTTTCCAAGGATCACCGCGGGGGGTTTTCGTCGAAGAAACAAAATATCCTGAGCAGGGCGAGGGGTTTTCCCCACGCCCTGTTTTTTTGTAAGAGATTGTAAAAAAAGGGCAGATCCTGGTCGGAATAATATGGAGTATACATAATACCAGCCTCTTGACAAGAGATTTGTTTCACATATATTAGATTGCATGAAAGAAGGCTCCAGGGAAGGAATAATCAGCTCAACGTAGTGGACAAAGTTTCCAGTTTTGAAGGCCCGGACCCCCCGGGTCATCAGAAGAATCCGGAGGTGCGGTTTGAATGGGTAAGAGGACTTCAGAGAACGTGCTTCTTGACATCGCTTTGAAAAACTTTTATGGTGCGGCAGAGGAACTGGGGCTTGAGGACAGCCTGATCGAGATACTGGGCAACTCCGAGCGGAAACTGTCCGTTTCGGTCCCCATCGTGATGGACGACGGGTCCACCAAGGTTTTCAATGGTTATCGTATCCAGCATTCCACGGCCATCGGTCCGGCCAAGGGCGGCACCAGGTTCCACCCCGATGTGTCCCTCGATGAATGTGAAGCCCTGGGAATGCTCATGACCTGGAAGTGCTCCCTTGCCGGCATACCCTACGGAGGCGGAAAGGGTGGCGTCGAGTGCGACCCTCTCCAGATGTCAAAGGGCGAAAAGGAACGCCTTTCAAGGACCTATGCCGCCAGGATAGAGCCCCTGATCGGAACCTGGATCGATGCTCCCGGGCCGGATGTTAACACCGGCGGCCAAGAGATGATTTGGTTCCTGGATACGATCAGCAAGATTAGAGGCAAAGTGGAACCTGCCCTCTTTACCGGAAAACCCGTGGGCCTGTGGGGCTCCGAGGGCCGTACCGAGGCGACCGGCCTTGGAGTTGCCACCTGCGCCCTTGAGTTCCTCGAGGCCATCAAGAAAGACCCGAAGGATACGACCTTCGTCATCCAGGGGTTTGGCAACGTCGGCACCCACGCCGCCCTGACGCTCATCAACGCTGGTGCCACGGTGGTTGGCATCAGCGATATCACCGGTGCCTACTACTGCTCGAAGGGCATTGACATCAAGAAAGCCCAGCAGCACGCCTCGGGACATCCCAAAAAGCTTCTCGAGGGTTTTGAGCAGCCCGGGCTCGAGAAAATTCCCGCCGACGAACTTCTTTTGCTCGCCGCGGACATCCTGATCCCTGCCGCCCTCGAGGGCGTGGTCAACAAGGACAACGCCGACAAGGTCAGAGTCAAGTACATTGTTGAAGCCGCTAACGGGCCCATCACTCCTGACGCAGACGCGGTCCTCGATGACAAGGGGATACTGATCGTTCCCGACTTCCTGGCCAACTCCGGCGGGGTCATAGGATCTTACTTCGAATGGGCGCAGAACCTCGGTGGGTTCTTCTGGACCCGCGAGGAGTACAACTCGAGGCTTCTCCACATCATGAAGGGCAACTTCAAGAGGGTCTGGGACTTCAGCCAGGAGCATAATGTGAAAATGCGCCGCGCCGCCTTCATGGCCGCCATTTCCAGGGTGGCTGAAGCGGCAAGACTCCGCGGGGTGTTCCTCTAGTCGAAGCTTTTAACGCCCCTCTGCGCCTTCATTGACCGGTGCCGCCCCCAGCCAGGGCGGCACCGGTTTTTTATCTTCACGGGTTCAGGCGGTATATGGTTCTCGGGAAGGGTATAGTCTCCCGTATATGGGGAAGGCCGCAGACCCATGCCACAACCCTCTCGATTCCCATGCCGAAACCGCTGTGGATGAAAGTGCCGAACCTCCTCAGGTCCAGGTACCAGCCGTAGGAGTCCTCCGGAAGTTTCTCTTCCCTTATGCGTGCCAGGAGAAGATCCAGCGAGTCCTCCCTCTGAGAGCCGCCAATGATCTCCCCGTAACCCTCCGGCGCGAGGAGGTCGTCGCAGAGGACCAGGTCCTCCCTTTCGGGATGCTGTTTCATGTAGAAGGCCTTGACCTTTTTGGGGTAGCACTCCACGAAAAGGGGCTTGTCGAACTGTTGGGTGAGTACGGTCTCTTCCTCACCCCCAAAGTCCGTGCCGTACTTTATTGAGCAGCCGAGCTTCTGGAGCATTGTGACCGCGTCGTCGTAAGTGATATGGTGGAAGGGCGGTTTCACCCGTTCCAGGGGGGCCGTATCTCTTCCGATAAGAGCCAGTTCTTCCCGGCAGTGTTCCAGGACCTTCCCCACGATATAAGAGACGAGGTTTTCCTGGAGGATCATGTTGTCCACGTGGTCGTAAAAGGCCACCTCAGGCTCGATCATCCAGAATTCAGTGAGATGCCTCCTGGTCTTGGATTTCTCGGCTCGGAAAGTGGGGCCAAAGGTGTACACCTTGCCGAAGGCGGCCGCGGCCGCCTCGGCGTAAAGTTGCCCTGTCTGGGCGAGGTAGGCTTTGCCCAGATCAAAGTAGGGGACCTCGAAGAGGCTTGAGGCACCCTCGCCTATGGCGCCGGTGAGGATCGGGCTGTCTATGAGAAGGTAACCGTGGTTATGAAGGTACTCCCTTGCCGACCAGATCACCCTTTCCCGGATCTTCATCACGGCAAGCTGACTGGCGCTCCGAAGCCAAAGGTGCCGGTTATCGAGAAGGAAGTCGATCCCGTGGTCCTTCTTCCCAAGGGGGTATTCTTCCGTTGGATTTTGCAGTATCGTGACCCCGGTAACGTTCATTTCGAATCCGGAAGGCGCCCTTTCGTCCTTCCTGACCTTGCCCGTCACCTCGAGGGAAGCCTCGAGCCATAGGTTGCGCATCGACAGGAACTGGTCTTCGGGCACTTCGCCCTTTACGACCACCCCCTGGATGAATCCCGTGCCGTCGCGAAGCTGCAGGAAATGAATTTTGCCGGAACTTCTCTTGTTGTACATCCAGCATTTGAGCCGGACCTCCTCACCCTCATGCCTGGGAAGATCGCCAATGTAAACCCAAGGGACCGTCATGGGAAGACCTCCTTCATTTCGTCGCATGTTCGGAATATATGACAGTATGATACACTAGCATATATTCCGATTTTGGGGGACCTGCGACTGGGAGGCGATGGCCCTCCGGCGGAGGAAAGATTGTTGCCCGCCGGTGTTGCTTTCTGAACTTTCGCGCTCCGGGGAGTACAATGGGGTTGTCGCCGAGCGGTGACATTATCGGCGGGGTTCCCAACCATCCTTTTTTCGGAGGGACAATGGCGTGAATGTCAGGCTCGAGGAAAAAATCCTATCCCAGTGCAACAAGTCCAACGGAGAGCGTGCTGTATGGTGGCGGGGGACCTGGTGGTCCCGGAAGGTCTTGGCCGATCTCGCCTCCCAGTACGAGGCGAGGTTTAAGGAGAGCGGATTTAAGGAAGGCAACAGGATAGCTGTGCTTATGCCCAACTGCCCGGCCTTTCTCGCTTTGATGATCGCTGCTTGGAGGTCCGGAGGAACTCTGACCCCCTTGAATCTGCAGGCTGGGTTGGCGCCAACGATGGAAACTCTCGCCCACTCCGATGTATCCGCCGTTTTCGTTCCCCAGGGTATGGACCAGATCATCCAGGGGCTTGCCACTTCAGGCCTACCCACCGTTGGAGTACCGCTGGACGGCCCCCTGCCTTCCTTTCAGTCGCGACCCTGCGAACTTTCTGATCCCGAGATTGCTGTTCTCTTCTACACCTCGGGCACCACGGGGTTGCCCAAGGGAGTGCCCATCACCCATTCCAACCTCCACGATAACGTGGCAAAGTCCATAATTCATTTCAAAGACCTCGAAAGTGACGATATTTTCATCAATGTTCTCCCCAACTTTCATACCCTTGGTTTTACCACTAGTGGACTTCTTCCGCTGCTCGGAGGCTACCCCCAGGCCATAATGCCCACCTTCATGCCCCCGGAGAGCGCCCTCGAGTGTATCAAGGCGGCCGAGGTCACCGTAATGATAGCCGTTCCAACCATGGTTGCCCTTCTGCTCGGCGCCATCGCCCGGGGGATCGAACCCCCTTCCTCGCTTAGGCTGCTGGTGACCGGCGGCGACCGATTCCCGGCGAGGCTTGACGCGAGGACCAAGCAGCTGCTTGGTGTTTCCGTCCTTGAGGGGTACGGCCTTACCGAGACATCGCCGGTGGTTTCCATCAATGAGAGCGTGGCCCGGAGAAAACTGGGCACCGTTGGGACTGTCCTTGAAGGCTATGAAGTTGAGGTGAGAAACGCCGAGGGTGAGTTGCTTCCTTCGGGCTCGGATGGCACGCTCTGGGTGAAGGGACCCTCCGTTTTCAAAGGTTATTTCAAAGCGCCGGAGTTGACCAGGGAGAAGATCAAGGATGACTGGTTCAACACCGGGGACGTGGTCAGGATAGATGAAGAGGGGTACCTGACAATCCTGGACAGGGTGACCGATATCATCATCGTGGGCGGTTTCAACGTCTACCCTACGGAGATAGAGAGCGTTCTCCAGCAGATGCCGGGCGTCAGGGAATGCGCCGTCGTGGGCGTGGAACACCCAGTCAGCGGTGAGATAGTGAAAGCCTATATCACTCCTTCGGGCGAACCGAAGATTACCGCCAGGGATGTCATATCCTTCTCCAGGGAGCACATGGCCCATTATAAGATACCGAGGATCGTGGAGTTCATAGACGAAATGCCGAGGTCCAGCATAGGCAAAATTCTCAAGAGGGAACTACGAAAAAACTGAAGCCATGTTTTCGCCATATCCGGGGGGGAGCGATCTTGTTCAATGTATCGATAAGGATTGTTGAAAAACCCTCCCGGGAAGAAAAGGCCTTGCTTGAAAGCTTTCTCGAACGTTTTGGGCTGGCCTTCGAAGAGAAGCCAGAAGTTACTGTTTTCCTCGAGGAAGCCGGCGGCAAGCTCGTCGGAACGGGCAGCCTGAGCGGGAATGTCATAAAGATGATGGCCGTCGATCCCGATTGGCAGGAGTATGGTCTCTCGGGGTCCATCGTGTCCAGGTTGGTGGAGTGGGGGCGTGCCCAGGGCATGACCCACTTTTTTGTCTTTACCAAGCCCGACGCGATCGACCCCTTTATTCGTTTCGGCTTCAGGGAAATTGCGAGGTATGAGCCCCATGCAGTGCTGCTTGAGATGGGGAGCCCCGGGATCGACCAGTTCAGGGAGTACCTGGCCTCCTGCCGTCAAGAGGAGCAAACCACAGGAAAAACCGGCGGGATCGTGGTCAATTGCAACCCCTTCACGCTGGGGCACCTGTACCTTATCGAAAAGGCAGCATCGCTTTCGGTTCATCTCTACGTTATCGTCGTCGAGGCTGACCTCTCGTCCTTTCCCTTCAAGGACCGTTTTGAACTCGTCAAATGCGGCACTTCGCACCTGGAAAACGTTACCGTCGTCAAAAGCGGGGAATACGCCGTATCGCCCGCGACTTTCCCCTCCTATTTCCTCAAGGACGCTTTGATGGTCGACATCGCCTCAATCCAGGCCCGGCTGGACGTCACCCTTTTCGGAAACCTTTTCGTCCCCGGCCTTGGGATCGATGTGAGGTTCGTCGGGACCGAACCGTACTGTCCCGTAACAAACGCCTACAACGAGGCCATGAAAGAAATCCTCCCCCTTCGTGGCGTCGAACTCCAGGTGGTTTCCCGGCTCGAGACCGACGATGGAATGGTCGTTTCCGCCTCGGCAGTGAGGTCCTTGCTGAAAAGCGAGGATTGGGAGATCCTGAGGAAAATGGTCCCGGATTGCACCTGGAATTACCTCCATTCCAAAAAGGGTAAAAAGGTCATTGAGCATTTACGAGGTTTCCGGAGATCCCACTGACGCCGCAATCGACCTAACCCTTCGTGGGGCGTCCGACCCGAAATCCCTTGCGCATCATGACTAACGCAGCGACGGGGAAAATCCATCCCTTCCGTTGTGAAAGGACCCTCCGAAAGCGCTGGTCCGCTGGTGTATCATTGACCCGGTGACAGGAAGAAAGGGGTTGAACCCTTGATAGAGATCCCCCTTGACCCGACTGGGCGGGCGCCGCTTTACCGGCAGATCGCCACTCATCTAATGAGAATGGTTCAAAACGGCACCCTCGCTCCAGGCGACCGCCTGCCCGGCAGTCGTGGCCTGTCGGCCAGCCTAGGCCTAAGCAGGAACACCGTTGTGCTCGCCTACGACCTTCTCGAGGACGAAGGCTATATAGAACAGAGAGGGCGCAGGGGGGCCTTCGTCTCCTGGAAGGGGCCCCACGACACGGACGACCTCGAAGACGATGGTCCGAAATGGGACATGGCTTCGGGCCTGCCTTCCTTGGACCTGGTCCCCTCGGGCCGCCTGGCGGCCCTCGCCAGGGACGCCCTTTTATCCCGCGGCCCGGGGGCTCTTTGCGACACTCCGCCCGAAGGCCTCCTTGCCCTGCGAAATGCCCTGGTAAAGCACGCTGCCACAAGGGGAATACCGGCGAAAAGGGATGAGGCGGTCGTAACCAGCGGAGCCCGCCATGCCCTTTCCGTCTATATTCACGCCATGGCGTTGAAAGGGGTGAAAAGGCTCTGGATAGAGGAACTGACCTACCCGGAGGTCAGGCTCATGGCCCAGGGGGCCGGCCTGCAGATCGCATCGATCCCTGTCGAACCGGTGGCATTCCAGGCGTCGCTTTCAAGGATTCTCCCCGGGGAACTGCTTTACCTGATTCCAAGTTTCCACAACCCCACCGGCAGGACCCTTTCACCCGAACAAAGAAAGCATGTCCTCGAGGCCGCTTCCAGGATGGGTTTCTGGATAATTGAGGACGATGCTTACGGGGAACTGCGGTTCGGTGAATCCAGCGTACCGGCCCTCAAGTCCATTGACAGGGAAAGCCGAGTGCTCTACCTGGGATCCTTCAGTCAACTCCTCTTTCCCGGTATGCGCATAGGCTATGTCCTCATGCCCGAGGAGACAAGGAAGGAGTTCCTGTCCGTCTTGGAGAGGACCTCGGGTTCGACCTCTTCGCTGGTACAGCATGTGATAAATGCCTTCATTGAAGATCGAAGCCTGGAGGTTTCCCTCGACCTGGCTAGGAACAGCATGGCTTCCCGGATGCGAGCCCTTTGTAAGAGCCTCGACGCGTTGTTGCCGCGGATGCCCTTCGAAATTCCCCAGGGAGGGATATACCTGTGGCTTGGAACGCCGGGCATCTCAGGAGACCTTGCCGCCGAGGCCGCGAAAAGGGTGGGTGTCGGAGTTGTTCCCGGGAGGCTCTTCAGCTACCCCGAGGAGGATATCCAGGCAGTAAGACTGTCAGTGAGCAGGCTATCGACGGTAATGATCCGTGAAGCGATCGGGCGCGTCGCTTCAGCCTGGAATGCACTTACATGACGGGCTTGAAGCGGCTTCTCGCCGGAAGGGATGAAAGGGCGTCTCTTCAGGCACATATACTCCGCGGATCGGAATTGGCCGTCCAGATCTCACTGAATATCCCGGGATTGCCAAAAAGAATGAAGGGTGATCGGGAAGTGGTCTCCAGGGTCATGGGTTTGATACGCGGGGAAGCACTCCACATGCGCAGTAGCGCACCGGCCCTTTTTTTCCTCGATAACGGGGCGGGTTATGCCGGAATCCTGGATGCGGCAGGGGCCGATCCAATGGCGGTAAAAAGGCTCGGGATGGGGATAGAGAACCAGCCTTGGGGTTCGGTAATCGATGTGGACGTCATTTCCAGGAGGGGGGCCATCCACAGGGTCCACCTCGATGGGGGCGAAAGAAAGTGTTTTCTCTGCGGCCTCCCGGCCAAGCATTGCGCCAGGCTTCAGTGCCATAGTTTTCCACAACTTCGTGAAGCTTGCCAGGGAATACTTGCCATGGCCCTGGAGGCGCTCCGGGCTTAGAGACGAGCCTCCCAGGACCACTAATCCTCTTTCTCCTTTATCCAATCGAGTTCCTTAATTCTCTTTCTCCAAAGCAGCACCGCCGAGGCAGCCGAAAAAGTCCCCCCAAAGAGCCCGATGAACAACATGCCAGGCCTGGGTTGTCCGATCATGTAGCTCCCAAGGGCGGCGATAGCCCTTCCGTACAAGACCATTGTCCCGATGGACAGTAAAAGGACGACCAATCGCATGTATAACACCCCGATCGCGGATCGAGATGATTATAACCTGAAAATTGAAGGTCCGTGAAAGTTGTGATAGTATGCATGTATTCATGTAATACCTTTTCGCCTTTGAGGGAGGAGATCCAGGTGATCATGGAGCCCAGGCTGTATACCACTTCCGCCGATTATGTCTACCAAGAACTCAGGCACAGGATTATCACGAAGCAGATCAAGCCCGGACAGAGGCTTCCAGAGGTCAATATCGCCGTACAACTGGCTGTAAGCCGCACCCCGGTAAGGGAGGCCCTGCGAAGACTGGCCTCCGAGGGCCTGGTCCTGATAATCCCCAACAGCGGCGCCAGGCTCGCTTCACCCACCCAGAGGGAGATGGAGGATACCTTCGCAGTCAGGGAACAACTGGAATGCATTTCGGTAGCCATAGCGGCCACGCGGATCAGTGAAAGGAATCTCAGGAGACTTGATGACGCGATCTTGGAAGAAGAAAAGGCCTTCCAGGAAAAGAACCTTGAACTTTTCCTCGAGATCAACGAAAATTTTCACCGTATTATCGCCGAGGCCAGCGGTAACAGGGTGTTGGCCGAGTTCGTCGAGAATATTCTGGCGAGGACCAACGCCTATGTGGTCTTCTACGAGCCTTTTTATGAACTTGAAGAGAACCCGGGCATCGTCCAACATAGGGAAATTGCCAAGGCCCTCAGGGAAAAGGACCGCGACAGGGCCGTGGATCTCATGAGGGAACACCTGAAGTTCTCTCTCTGTGATCTGAACAGGTCCTCCCGTCCATAAGCGCAGCTGGGCAAGCTCCCATCCGCTCCCCCGACATTGTGATAATAGTAAGTGTAAATTTAGGCCAAAAGGATATTTTGAAAAGAAAGACTTTTTCGAAAGGGGGAGAGTCTAATGGAGGAAACGCCGCTGCCATCCTTCGATCTGTCCCGCAACTGGAATCGTGTCAGGGATGAAACCCTGGCCGCAATCAACGTTGTCCTTGAAGGGCAGCATTTTATACTTGGGGCCGAAGTAGAAGCCCTGGAAAAGGATCTCGCCGCCTACTTGGGGGTGACCTTTACGGTGGGGTGTGCCTCGGGAACCGATGCTCTCCTCCTAGCCTTGATGGCCCTCGACTTGGGTCCCGGCGACGAGGTCATAACGACACCATTCAGCTTCTTCGCTACGGCGAGCTGCATCACGAGGTTGGGTGCAACCCCCGTATTTGCCGATGTCAACCCAGAATCCTTCAACATCGACCCCCAGGAGGTACTGCGAAAGATCACGCCCAGGACGAGGGCGGTGATCCCCGTTCATCTTTTCGGCCAAATGGCCAGGGTGGAGGAATTTGCCTCCCAGCTGGTGGAACAGGGAATCAGCATTGTGGAGGATTGCGCCCAGGCCATCGGGGCGACCAGGATCGTGAAAGGGAAGATCCAAAGGGCAGGAGGGATGGGCGAACTTGGCTGCTTCTCCTTTTTCCCGACGAAGAACCTGGGATGTTTCGGCGATGGAGGCATGATTTCCATTTCGTCGGAAAGGTTGAGCAAGCGGCTTCGCAGCCTGAGAGCTCATGGATCGGGTGAACAGTACTTCCATGATGAAATTGGTCTTAACAGCAGGCTTGACGAATTGCAGGCCGCTATCCTCCGGGTGAGGTTCCGCCACCTCGAGAGTTGGAACGAGGAACGAAGGCTCGTGGCGGAAAGGTACAGGATACTCTTCGCTGAGCACGATCTGGGCGAATGGGTGACCCCTCCGCTGGAGGAAAAGGGTAACCGGCACATTTACCACCAGTATGTCCTTAGATGTCGATCCAGGGACCTTTTGAAAGAACACCTCGCCGGAAGGGGTATCACGACCCGCGTTTACTACCCGTTGTCGCTTCACCTACAGCCCTGCTTTTCCTACCTTGGTTACGCCAGGAGCGATATGCCCGTTTCGGAGAGTCTGACGGAAGAGGTCCTGGCGCTGCCGATCTTCCCCGAACTCGAGCCCGGAGAGCAAGAACGGGTCGTTCAGGCCATATCGGATTTCTACCGCGGACGATAGTCTGACCATTCTTGATTTTAACGGCGTTGATGGGGTAAGATAACAGTTGAAATGACATAAAGAAGGAATCTTCCCCCATTGCGGAAAGGCGGAGGTGATATAGGATGTTCCCCTTCTTCTTTGATCCAACCTTCCTGGTGTTGATCCCAGCGGTGGTGCTTTCCATCTGGGCACAGGCCCGGATTAAGAGCGCTTTCGGAAGGTACAGCCAGGTCAGGGCGAGGCGCGGTGTGACGGCCCGAGACGCGGCAAGGACCCTACTGGACTCCAACGGACTTACGAACGTACCCGTCGAAAGGATCCAAGGGGCACTGACCGATCATTACGACCCTAGAAGCAAGGTCCTCAGGCTTTCCGACAACGTTTACGAAAGCCCGAGCATAGCCGCCATAGGCGTTGCGGCCCACGAAGCCGGGCACGCCATTCAGGATGCGCTAGGCTACGCTCCCCTGAAGTTGAGAAATGCTTTCGTCCCGGTTGCGAGCCTGGGTTCTTCCTTTGCCCTTCCTCTTTTTTTCATAGGGTTTCTCTTCGCCAACCCCACGATGATGAATGTAGGGATACTCTTCTTTGTGGCGGTTCTCCTCTTCCATCTCGTGACCTTCCCTGTAGAACTGGATGCAAGTAGAAGAGCTCTTTCCATTCTCTCCAGTTCCGGGCTTCTTGCCACGGACGAGATTGGCGGCGCAAAGGCCGTCCTCAACGCGGCCGCCCTTACCTATGTCGCCGCTACCCTCATGTCCGCCCTTCAACTCGTAAGGCTTTTCCTGCTTAGAGGTATGAGGAATCGCTGAACCTCGCCCGTGGTCCCTGGCTTTTCCGGGATGATGTATCATAAGGGGGGGCGGAGGGCCCCCCCTTGTTGGTATGAACACTCCCTGTAAGGGCCTCATTTGGCTGAGAGGAGTATGATCCGCCCCATGCCCCTGGCGCTTTTGCTGCTGCTCTTCCTGTTCTTTATTCCGTGGCTGGGATTCCTCATCCTGACGGTTTTCCTGTTCCTTTTCCTGCTGGTTCCCCTTGGTTTTGCCGCGAGGTCCCTCGCGTGGCTCGTGATCGGGCCAAAGGAACTGTACAAGGTCCTTTCGGACGGAAGGGTGAGGAAGAATCATGCCTTGGAACACGGAACGATCAATATCCTGGAGCAACGATACGGCCTTTCCGGCCTGACAGGTCGAGCCGGTGAGGAGGGTTTCGGGCTGAGCGGTTTGGCGGACCCTCGGATAATACTGGAAACGGCTGAGCTTGCCAGGGAGAGGCTCGTGGCTGGTGAAACCCGTCTTGCCGTTCACCGCAGGTGTGGTACAACCATGGTGTTGGTGAACCTCGCCTCTTCCGTGATTTTTATCCTCCTGCTGGTCGTCGCCGGTTGGTTTTCCTTCGGGACTGTCCTGCTGTCCCTGGCTGCGGCATGGTTCCTTGGCACCTGGGCTAGCCCATTGGTCCAGCTCCATTTCACCACCGATAGCAATGTGGAGGGCCTCGTCATAACAGGAGCCGAAACGAGGCTCCGGCCGGTCCGTTTTTTCGGGGGTACGGCCATGATGCCTGCTGAAGTCTTCGTGAGTATTAGGTCCGCCGGAGAACCCATCCAGGCGGAGGTGGTCGGGCCATGAAAGGCAGGGGCATAGAAGCCTCTCTCCTGGCCTGGAGGGACGTCGCGGCGGGAGATTTTGCCAGTGAGGCCCTCAGGAAGAGGACCGAAACGCTCCCCGAAACGGAAAGAACCCTCGCAACGTTGTTGGTTTTCGCCGCCCTCAGGAGAGCTACGCTCTGGAAGCACATGGCCCGAGAGTTGACCGAGAGGCCCTTGGGAGGGATGAGCCGCTCGGCCGGGGATGCCCTGGTTATAGGAATCGCCGGTGTCTGCGAATTAAAGAATTTCTCCCCCAGGGTCCTGGTCAATGCCCTGGTGGAATGGGTCAAGGACAAAGGTCGAGAGAGGGAGCCAGGGATGGTGAACGCCGTTCTTCGCAGGACAGCCCGGGAGGGTCCCGAATATTTGGCAAGGATGAGGTCGAGTCGTTCCTTCAGGGATGCCTGTCTCTATTCGGGGATATCGGCCCGGATCGGCGCTCTCTGGACGGCATCGTGGGGGAAGGAACTGGCGAGGGAGATCGTGAGGCTCACCTCAATGAAAACCTACCTATCGCTGAGGGTGTCCACCCGGAGCGACCTCTCATCGGCAAGGGCCGACCTGGAGAAAGCTGGTCTGCGGACCTGGCCATCACCACTTCTTGGGGATAGTTTGAGGATGGCCTCCAGCGGGCATCCACCCTCTCTTCCAGGTTACCTGGAAGGATCCGTCACCCCCCAGACTGAATCCTCGATGATCGTCGGGTTGGTGGCGTCTTCGATTTATAGTGGAGGTCCGGTCCTCGATATGTGCTCCGGAAGGGGAGTAAAAGCCTTTCAGTTTCTCGACAGGGAACCACGTAGTTTTCTGGAAGGATGGGATCTTTCAGTCGCGAGGATAGGCGCTGCCCTTAAAGATTCGACCAGGCTGGGGATTCCCCGTGAGCGTTTCGTTCTACGCTCGGGAAACGCTCTAAAAATGGAGCCACTTTCTCCCCCGCGACTGGTGATCCTGGACGCCCCCTGTTCGGGGAGCGGAACATGGGCCAGGCACCCCGACGGTAAAATGCGATTTTCGCCCGAGAAACTGAAAGAACTAGCGGCCCTCCAGTCAAAACTGCTGACCAGGGCAATCGACATGGTTTCCCCGGGAGGCGCTGTACTCTACTCAACGTGCAGCCTGTTCAGGGAGGAGAATGAACAGGTGGTTGCGAAAGCCATGGAAGAACGACCCCGAATTGTTGAAATGCCGCCTCACAACACATATCATTGTCTCATCCGGGGAAGGCCGTGGGGAAATTACATCCTTCCGCTGCTGCCGTGGTTGGACGGTTTCTTCATTGCGGTACTGACCAAAAGGGCATAGGAGGATCGAAGATGCGAAAATTGTTCAAGATCACCCTCTTGGTACTGATCCTCGTCATAGCTGGCTCCGGCGTTTTCGCCTTTTATACCATTTTTTTCGGAGGGAAGGATGTCGCCGTTCCCGGTCTCGTGGGTTCTACCATCGTCGACGCCGTCAGCCTGACGGAGAAGATGGGATTGTTGGTCAGGATCGACAAGGTGGACTCCGTTCAGCCCGCTGGGGAGGTGGTATCCCAGTGGCCTGAACCCGGTTCCAGGATCAAAAAGGGCAAGATCGTGATTTTGAAGGTGAGCAAGGGCGGTGACCGGCAACCTCTTCCCGACGTGAGGGGCATGGAGTACGGCCAGGCCGTTACCAGGCTTCAGGAATCGGGCTTTGATGTCGGCGATGTGGTCAAGGCTCACAGCGACAGCAGGCCGGCCGGGGTCATCGTCGCCCAGAGCCCCGCATCGCCGGTGATGGTCCCGCCCGGCAGGAGAATAGACCTCCTAGTCAGCCTCGGCCCCCCGAGAACGGGAGGCAAGGTCGTAGTGCCCGATGTCCTTGAGAGAAGCGAAAAGATCGCCAGGCAGATTATCGTCCAGAGCGGGTTAAAAGTAGGATCCGTAAAGTACGAGTACACTTATATGACGCCGGCAGGGATGGTCATGAATATGGCCCCTAATCCCGGAAAGACCCTTCCTCCCGACGGGGTGGTCAACCTTGTGGTGGCCACTGGCAAGAAGCCGGAGGAGCCAGTCGCGCCACCCCCGTTTCCCGCGGAAGAGGAACGGGAGACGGTCACCTTCCCCACCGAGAGCATCGCGATTTCCCCGCCCGCCCCGGGCGAGACGGTGACTCGGGAGACGCCGAAAGAACCCGCAGCGCAGGCGCCTTCGCCGGGTGACAAGATTGCGAGGATCAGGTACCAGGTCCCGCCCCTGGCACAGTCCATGGCGGTGAGGATCGAGATCGTGGACGGGAATGGCACCAGGGTTCTTCTCGACAGGCAGGCCTCGGCGGGTGAGTATATCTCTCTGGATGCCTCCTATGTTGGGCAATCTTCAGTGACTATTTACCTTGGAGGGGAATTCGTGTGGCAGGACCGCTACCAGTAAAGGGCATGGAAAGACCAATAATTGCCCCTTCTCTACTCTCGGCTAATCCCCTGGACATTGGCGGTTCAGTGGATTCTCTGAAGGAGGAGTATGACTGGCTGCACCTTGACGTCATGGACGGCCATTTCGTCCCCAACCTGTCCTACGGTCCGGCCCTCGTTGAAGCCTGCCGGAAACGGTGGCCCGATTCGGTGATCGATGTCCACCTCATGGTCGAAAAACCGGAACGCTTCCTGGAGGTCTTCGCGAAGGCGGGTTCGACGGTCCTCACTGTCCACCAGGAGGCGACACCGCACCTTCATCGTGTCCTCCAGGAAATAAGGGACCTGGGTTGTTCCCCCGGCGTCACTCTTAATCCCGGAACATCGATGGAAACACTGAGGCCCGTCCTGGGACTTGTCGATCTTGTCCTGGTGATGTCGGTCAATCCGGGTTTCGGAGGGCAGGCTTTCATCCCCGAGTCACTTGAGAAGACAAGGCTGTTGTGTTGCTGGAAAAAAGCCTTCTGTTACGACTACCTCGTTGAGATCGACGGTGGGATTGGGCCTGATAACGCGACCCAGGTCGTCGCCGGGGGGTGCGACGTGCTTGTAGCCGGTAGCGCCATCTTCAATGTCCCCGATCCGTACGAAGCGGTTAGGGAGATCAAGGCCAGGGCCTTGAAAGGAGTCCTCCGTGACTGAAGAAACAAGGAATGC